>Ga0207788_1000269_pt1 | contig 7831 bp, 11 predicted proteins | sample LuqExpMetageno79_FD_187836 | JGI IMG/M metagenome (GOLD analysis project Ga0207788, IMG submission 187836) | Tropical forest soil microbial communities from Luquillo Experimental Forest, Puerto Rico - Sample 79 (SPAdes) | ecosystem: Environmental > Terrestrial > Soil > Tropical forest ... | reverse complement strand
ATCGGAATTTTTCTGAAAATCTTGGCACCTGATTTTAGCAGAGAGCCTGTCTTCCATTGAAGTTGAGTTTTTTGCTTGCGCCAGCGCAAGGTCAGCTGATGTGACGGCAGCAACACATCCAGCGATAACGTAAGCTCCGAGTAAAATAAACTCGCACCGCCAATGGTCGCTTGAAGTCCTCCATCGCCACATTGATCTGCGCAGCACTGTTCGCTCTTTCCGGTGTACGTAATACGGCCTTCAGATTGCGGTCCTTGTCTCGGATGACCCATCGGCGCATGAAAACCTGCGCATCGTACAACGATGTAATTCGCACCGCAGTGGCAACGAGCGGCAGATGCGCTTCGAAGTGGCGATCGAAAGGTAAGGCCATCCTAGAAATTAGCTGGCGTCAGGTCGTACGAGATACCGAGACGCCCGTGACCGTAGACCCTGGTCGCGACCTCGTAGATCCGGGCGCGGTTGCTATCGAAGACCGCCAGCAGAGCCTCCTCGCGCCGCGGGGTGCCGGGGGCAAGCTGCTGCAGGGCCGCTATGCTGATGAAAAATGAAGTCTCCATTGATTGATTGTATCCCCAAAAGTGTACTGCTTCGCGCGTGGGGTCGTAGTAACGTGAGGCGTTGGGAAATCTGATCGTCATTTTGACTGCACTATCGACCCACTCGCCCGCGCACCAGAAACGGATGCGCTCGGCTAATCACCATACGCGCTCCGCCGCCGCATAGATACGCCGACTGCAGATTTATTCGCGCTCTGGAAGGTCGATCGTGTGGCGGAGCGGCAGGTGGTCTGTGGCTCTTGGCGAGAATGTTTGTGCTCGCGTCTACCGCAACAAGGCTAGCGCGATCACCGCTTTGAGTCGATGCTGCCAAAAAAGTATTCAAAAAGAGACTGTGGAATTAGAAATTGAATGAAAGAATCCGGGCAAACGGATTTTTGAATGAAGATTGCGCGTTCTCTATTGAGCTTGAATCAATCTTGCTGGCCGGCTCCGGCAAAACCCCTTTTTCGACAGCGTCGGTCAGACCCGGAAGCTGACGGACCCGGGTCGTAGGTCAACATTACTCCACAAACCGGCTCGGTCTTCGCCCATCGAGAACAAGCGAGATGGCTGTATAGGTTCATTTTCATTATCGTTAGGCAAGAGACGCTGCGCCCGGCTGGTCACCCAGAGGCGGAATGAAAAGGTCACAAACGATGCAGCAATCAGGCGGAGCCCAGGCCTTGCCTGCGAACGAAATCGCACTGCTTCTGCAAGCGGGCATTGCACAGCGAGAGGCGATGCCATGGCTTCGCAGCAAGCCCACGGTGAGCGGCAGATTTTCGCGAGACGTCGCAGCCTTTTCGAAATTCTGGCGGCTAGGCGCGGCCGTCCGTCAAAAGCTTCCGGAGAAATCGAAGCGCAATGCCGCCCAAGCCACGGCAGCTGCCGCGATTCTCCGCATGGAGCGGCAAGCGCGCGAGGATTTTCTCGGGGCGCACATCGACACGCTCTACCGTAAGCTCACCGAGGACTACCACAAATTCGAGCGTGTCGAGACACTGATCTATTCTGCCGGCAAAATGGTCGCAGGTCTCGTGCCCACGCCGGCGGAAATTGAGCGTGAGGATCAGCTTGTCCAAAAGGACAAGGATGGCCTTGAGATCGACCAGGGCATTTTGCTAGCCCACATCTTTGCGCACCCGCCCTCAGGCCGGCACCTCTGTCACGCCATGCAGCTGCAGCGGCCAGAGACCGAAGAGCACCTCGCGCGTTTTCTCGCAACCGGCGCGCTTGATCTCGGCACTGCCGCAGTCGAACGGCTCGGCAAGGCCGCCGTGGTGGAGTTTCGCAATCCTCGCTATTTCAATGCACTCGACATGGGCAACGTGGACCAGTTGGAGATTGCAGCTGAGGTCGCGATCCTCGATCCGCATAGTCAGATTGTGGTGCTGCGCGGGGGAAAGATTGGCCATCCTAAATGGGTCGGGCGCCGTGTATTTTCCTCAGGCATTAATCTCACTCACCTCTACTACGGAAAGATCTCATATCAGTTTTATTTCAAGCACGCGATGGGATTTGAGAACCGGATAATGCGTGGTATCGCTAGACCGGATTCTCCACCTGACGAAATCACTGGCACCACCATTGAGAAGGCTTGGATCGCTTCAGTCGATGGTTTTGCGATTGGCGGCGGCTGCCAGCACCTCCTCGCCGTGGATTATGTGCTCGCGGCCGATGACGCATACATGACTCTGCCGGCGCGCAGAGAAGGCATCATTCCTGGCATGTCCAACATGCGCCTGCCCCGCTTCACCGGTGATCGCATTGCCCGGCAGGCCATCCTGAACGATCGTCGCCTCGACTGCGACAGCCCGGAGGGCCGACTGATCTGCGATGAGATAGCGCCGCGCGACAAAATGGACGAGGCGCTGATTAATGTTATCGACAGATTGACCAGCTCTGGCGTGGTCAGCGCGGTTGCCAATCGCCGCGCCTTCCGCATCGGCCAAGAACCAATCGACCTATTCCGGCAGTATCTCGCAGTCTATGCGCGCGAGCAGGCCTACTGCCATTTCAGTCCGGCGCTGATTGCCAACCTTGAACGGCACTGGAAAGCTAGAGAGCGGAAGATATGATCGGCCATGAGTGGCCATCAAAAAGCTAGATGACCTAACGTTAGCTTCGGACCGCAGATCACCGAGACAGAGACACGGGCATTATCATCTGCTGTTCGACGCCGAATCTCGCAAGGATGGGCGTCTGCTGATTGAGCATGGTGGGCCTCGCTGAATTCGACGGCCCAATTTGTTAGTCCTGGTGCACAGAGGCCGAAATTCAGATAATCCCCGCTACGGGTTTGCCCAAAGGCTCTATGCTCTCCTCTCCCTTGGTTCGAGCGAGTTAGGCCACCTGACGTTTTAGTCTCCAGAGCTGATAACCGTTTAGCTTGATCGCGCTCTCAATTTTGAATCGTGAGAAGTTGTGTGGGAGCGCCATCCCGACCTCAATGATGCCGTCTGGATGCCACGGTGCGAATTGGCTGGGCAACTTACTTCCAGAGGAATCGCCAGCAAAGGCGCTGAGTTCAGCTGTTTCCGACTTGAATACATAAATCTGCAAGGTGGCTCCTTTTGGCACGACTGAATAAAATCAAACTATATTATTGAATAATAAGCCTTATTCCAAGCTCTGAATCGATACGAGTGAAAGTTTCTTAATCGGAATGATCTATTAGTTGGCCCATCAGACAAGTCCATAAAAATTGCTGTGGCAGGTAGCTGCTGCTTTTGGAGGCGTCTGCTCTCAAGCACGAGGAGCAGCACTGATGAAAAAGGCCTTGCCTGCAACAATGCTTAGGGACGCTGAACGGGCCCGTTTGAGCCTAGTTCGTGATTGGGTGCTCGAGCAGGGGGTCACTGAGATTGAAATGAGCGAGCGGCAGTTTTGGACTTTTGCGCAGCTCCAGCCGACTGCGGAAAAGCCGTGGATCACGTTCATGGGACGGCCGCTCCGAGTACCTGAAATGCCTGAAAACGTACAGAAATGCCTTGGGATATTCGACAATACCGGGCCTGGCGCGATCTAAGCAGATCCTCCCGAAGTGACTTTGCGCATCCCTTCTGAACAACTTTTGCGGCCAATGTCCACAAAAGCAAAAGCGGGAATACCGTGAGGGCCAGTTCAGCAACGCTGCGCGGCTAACTCGGCCTACGACAAGCGGACAGCATTTGTGCCAACCGTCGCGCATCTACGGGCATCTGCCCTGAGTTATCTCCGATACTCAGGTCACGAAGCGTCTTTTGATGCTGGAAACTTCTTTCTTCTTGGCTTCGTGGCGGCATTCGCTTCCGTTTCGGCGCATTCCTTCGACAGCCTTAAGGCGCGCAGCCGGACCATATTGGCCCTACGGGCGTCTTGCTCCTTCTCGTACTCACGCCTTGCCTGTGCCATGTCGCGCTGGCGTTCAGCCTTCAAGGCGGCTGCTGCCAAAACCAGTTTCGTCATCGCCCGCTCCTGTTCGTGTCCCGCATATGTGAGCCCGCGACCGATTTCTCAGGCGCGGGGCTCACACTACCGGCAGCTCTGCCATTACATCCGTGGTCAGAGAGCACGGTTCACTGCGCGACGGATTAAGGCGCTCGCAGATTCTCTGCCGCGCTCTTGCCGCTACGTCGGTCCGCGACGGGATCGAAAGAGACTTTCTGCCCCTCGTTGACGGTGCTCATGCCGGCGCGTTCGACCGCGCTGATATGAACGAAGACATCATTGCCGCCGGTCTCCGGCTGAATGAAGCCGAAGCCCTTTTGATTGTTAAACCATCTCGAAACACCCGTATGCACTAAAATATCCTTTCACTGCGGACGGCACGTAGAATGTAGCGCACGAGGTCTCGCGCGCTACGGCTCCGGTTCGTCGATTTTGGAGAAGTGTCTGAAACGTGCGCACCGCTTGTCACGTGGCGAAGCGGCCCAGGTGTTCGGCCAAGTATCGAATAAATGGAACATAGGAGCGAATGAGGGGGATTTCAAGGCGCCTATACACTGACTGGCGGCTCAGTTCGGCAAGATTAAAAACAGCATTTTTGATGAACGCAGTCATCCGGCGACCATTAGCGATATTTCCCGCTACACGACTTGAAACTCTGCCGCTTGGGTCAGGCCGAGACCGTCTCCCATGGGCGCGTAAAGTTGCTTGTCTGAGGGTTGTCGATCTTTCGCTCGATCAGACCGATCACGTAACGGGAGAAAGGGCCCAGATGCAGGTAAAGCGCCGTTAGCGCGACGATCCATCGGGCCGATTGTGGATTGCTCGACACACATCTTTTAAATGCCGGCCAGAAGATCTCGCGCGGTTCTGGCAAGTTGTTAGTGATCCGAAGAACCATATCTGAGCCGTTAAATCTATGCCGGGAGTCGTCAGCACGGGTCTGACGTTTTCGATGGGAGTTGTCGAGCATACTCGACAGGCGTTCCAGGCGTCCGGCGAAAGCCGCCGGATCGTAGATCTTCTCAAGGATGCGCTTGTAGTCAAGAAGCACCTGTCGCCGCGGACGAATTGTATCGAAATTCAACCCTTGGGTGCATTGATCCGCAGAACCCGGCAGATATGACTCTGGTGTCGGATGTAAACGACCTTCCTTTTGGAGCCGACGCGTTAGCTGTGTGTTGGGCAGCGCATATAGAAGACCGACCATGCAAACCGGGATTGCGGCGTCTTCTATCAACTCGATCATATCGTCCGCAATAGAGCCGTTCTCGTTGTCGAAGCCGACAATGAATCCTGCCGTTACGAATATCCCAGCTGCATATATCTTTTTGATGCTCTCGACCAAACTCCGACGGGTGTTCTGCTTCTTCTTCATTGCGACAAGCGTATCGGTATTGGGACTTTCTATTCCAACAAACACGCCGACAAAGTTGGCCTCGCTCATCGCTTTCAGGAAAGCATCGTCATCCGCTAGATTGAGCGAAGCCTCGGTCGTGAACTCAAATGGGTAATCGTTGCATTCGAGCCACTCTCGTAGCTCCGGCATGAATTTTCTCACGGCCTTCTTATTGCCGATGAGATTGTCGTCAACAAAATCGACGTGACCGCGATAGCCCTGCCGATAAAGCTCATCGAGCTCCGCCAGCATCTGAGAATTGGTTTTGGTGCGCGGTACCCGACCGTAAAGCTCAATGATATCGCAGAATTCGCAGGTGAATGGACAGCCGCGCGAGAATTGCACTCCAATGTGGAGATAACGGTCGAAATTCAAAAGGTCGAACCGCGGAATGGGGCTCTTGGTTACATCGACCGTAAATTTCTCACCCTCGAACAATCCCTCGCGCTTTCCTGTCTCCCATGCGATGATAAAGTCGTCGATGACGCCCTCAGCTTCGCCAAGAACGCGGAAATTGGCCTTTTTGTAGATATGAGGGGTCGAGGTCACAGCAGGCCCGCCGACAGCTACCGGTTTCTTGTGCAGAAGGCATAAGTCGATAATCTCTAGTGTATCGGGCTGCTGAGGCAACATGCCTCCCGTCATCACAAGATCTGCCCATTCAAGCTGATCGTCGGTGAGTTCCTCGACGTTGCGGTCAACCAGGCGCACCGACCATATAGGAGGCAACAAAGCTGCGACTGTGATTAGGCCCAGTGGAGCGGCGGGGTATTTGGCCCCGAAAAGCTCGCACGTCGCAGCGAAATTCCAAAACGTATCCGCTGCAAAACGGGGGTAGATCAGCAGAACGTTGCACGCTCGCAACTTGCGCGGCTTCATTCGATTGTGCGCCCCTAATCACCAGGCCTGTCCAACAATTGCACCCTAGCACGTTACGACCGAACGGCGCGTAAAAAGTGGCACACAGTAGAGCTCAGACGACGGGCCCAATGTCCGCCTGGGGTCAAAAAGCGACATTGCAGGGTGATCGGCACATGTCCGCTCTACCGCAAAAATCGGACATCACAGATTTTATGAGTGCACGTTGTGTCTACGCCGCCACTCCTGACGTAACTCGTTCTAATTGTGCTTCAGAAAGTTCGCGAACCCTGATCTTGAATTCCGGATTCTGCTCGTGGAGAAGTAGACCTGTCTTGATCGCGTCGACGAAGCAAGCGTGTTCGGAATATTGTACGGCATCGATTTCGACGACGTAATGCTGAACAGCAGACACATCGCTCATGGAACTCTCCCCGAATGAAGGGGAGTCTCGTCTGCAATTCGGGCGAATATTGGTCAATATTTGGAACTCTCGAGTTAGGCGTTATTGGTGACATTGCACTCCCAATGGTCTCCTGCCGTCTAACTTCTGTTTCGCGATAAAGAGGACCCAATCGTAACCAAATCATCGTTGACCATCTCGCTTTGCTCGATCGCTTCGCGAGTACCCGATTCAAGGATTTGTGTGTCGTTTATAGGTGACCAGTGGTCGGTTCATCATTGCGGCGAAAGCATCTTACAAACGATGATTATCGAGTAGCTCATCTGCTGATCAGCAACGAAGAGACCATCGCAAAATCTTCGTGGAACGAAGAAGCAGATTCTGCTCGTCGATTGATGATCTTCGATTGTGCATAAGACCTCTTTGATGGGTGGATCATTTTCGAGAAGGGCTTCGATGTGCTTCCATCGATGAAGACAGGATCATGAGGTGTCGAGGTCTCGAAAGGGATGATGAAGTGAACTGATTGAAACAAGGTTTTGCGTTGCACGTTGCTTAGGACATGACTTCAGACAATATTCAGCATCAAGGTCGAAACGATGTTTCGTCCTTCGGGCATCATAGAATTGTACTTGGACGATCCAGGGGCTGCTTAAACGCCAACTGTTGGGTTGTAAAAGGTACCAAGTATGCAGTCTGACCACTGCTCAAGCCCGCCTTCTGCCGGTACTTGAGCATGTAATCGATCCAACCGGAGTTAGCCCCCGGTCGAACCTTAATCTCCTCGTGTCCCCAATCTGTCCCCGTCCAGCATCCCTTAATCAGAGCCTCGAACTCCGAATGCTCGAGATGCTCAGGCGGCTCGATCGCGGCATGGATATTGAAGCGGCCGAACTGGCTCTTCTCCAGCACGCCGATAACGCACAACTGCTTGCCAAAGCGGCAAAGCGCCTTCCCGTAAACCCTTCAATTCAGCTGCCGCATGAAATAGGCGAAGTTCTTCTCGGCCCAGGTCGGGTTGAGCCAGGCAGTGCCGTTGCGGCCATGGTGCGAATGCTTCAGCGACAGTGTGACGTCCGTAATCGAGCGCCAGTGGCTCGTATCGAACCAGTCCTTCGTCGCCTGCTGAAGAGCCTCGATGCGGTAGGGATAAGCGCCGCAATTGGCGCTCCGGTAATCCATGCAACTCCTAATAGCTTCGCC
>Ga0207788_1000268_pt1 | contig 7831 bp, 9 predicted proteins | sample LuqExpMetageno79_FD_187836 | JGI IMG/M metagenome (GOLD analysis project Ga0207788, IMG submission 187836) | Tropical forest soil microbial communities from Luquillo Experimental Forest, Puerto Rico - Sample 79 (SPAdes) | ecosystem: Environmental > Terrestrial > Soil > Tropical forest ... | reverse complement strand
TATTGCTCGTACCACCGTACCCATCGCAGACCTCGACCTCATTGAACTACAGGGCTGATTGTAGTCGGTGCAGGGTGACTTCGGGCGGGCAATTGAATCGAGCTGAAACGATGGAAGAGCCAGCACCTACGGACGTATAGCCGATCATATCGTTGTACTTCCACGGACCAGCTCCCATGTGACGCGGAAGAACAGCACTCAGAGTGATTGGAATGCGGCCCGGAAGACAAATTTGGCCGCCGTGGGTATGTCCACTGAGGAGCAGGTTAAAATCGGCGTAGGAAGCCTGCTGATAGATCTCCGGTGTGTGCGACAGCAGGATTGAAAATTCATCGATTGGAATTTCACTAGCCGCCTTCTCGATGTTGTCCGCGCGATAATAATGCGCATCATCGATACCGGCGATGAAAATGCGATGACCACCACGCTCGACCGAATCGTTTTCGTTCAGGAGCATTTGCATGCCCATATCTTCCAGTGCGGGAACCATTCGAATCGTGTCGTGATTGCCCAAGACAGCATAGATCGGTCGTTTTATTAGCGAACAAAATTGCGCCATCCGTGCGAGTGCAGGTTCGTAGGCTCCAAAGGTCTCGGCCCTGTAGTCACCAGTGAACACGCAAAGATCATATTCGATCTCTGGCAATAAAGCGGCTAGCCGGTTCATGGCGCCTTCACTCATCTCGATGTGAAGATCGCTTAATTGAAGGATTGTGAACCCATCGAAGGCTTTAGGCACATGCGACGAAATTACGTCATGTCGCCTCACTTCGATCTTTGCCGCGTTCCTCTGCCCGCGTCCATATAAACCCGTGAGCTTAAGGCAAGCCCCGATGGCAAAATGGGACAAAGGTAGATTCTCAATATGAAAATAGTTGATGCCTTGTCCAAAGATCTGCGCTTCATGGTCGGCTTCGATGCCGAGGCGTAGTCGGCAATGCAAACGCCCCAAGCGCTTCTCCAAGCGCTCAATAATTTCTTGGTTCATTGCTAACTTTTTTAACCTGAGCGATGAATCGATCATGTCAATTAGCTGTTTTCGGGGAAAAGCGGAAATCATATGTTGAGTCATAATCGGAAATGCGACGATCCGTGCGCTTACGGAGTAAAACCATGCGCAATTTATCGAAACTCGCCTTCGCGGCCCTGTTGACGGTCGCTGCTGTTCCTGCATTTGCCCAATCGTCGTCGATTCAGGTTGAGAACCCTTGGGCGCCTGCAACGCCTTCCGGCGCCAAGACCGGCGCCGTCTACATGACGATCGATAACAAATTGAGCATCGCAGACCGCTTGACCGGCCTCTCATCCGAAGTCGCCAAAAAGCTGCAAATTCACGAGACGAAGATGGAAAACGGGATCATGAAAATGCGCGAAATCTCGGGTGGCCTGCCTGTTCCTGCCGGAGGTTCAGTCGTGCTGAAGCCAGGCGGCTACCATGTGATGCTGATTGATCTAAACAGGCCACTCAAAGCTGGCGAGACGTTTCCGGTTACGCTCGTTTTCGAGAAAGCCGGCAAGGTCTCGATAACGGTGTCGGTCCAGTCCATGGGGGCGACGCATGACAGCATGCCCGGTATGGGTGATATGGATCATAGGGATCATACGGATATGAAGTAATGCGTCGGCGTTACCTAAACCTGGCGGCAATGAGCGGGATTGCGGCTGGGCCTGCGAGGTATTTGACGATTCTTTCGCACTAACGCGCGCGGATTGACTCCCCTCGCGGGGTGCCTAAATTAAGAAGTGTTCCGAGGGGTGCCTGCGAGCAGGCTGAGAAAAACCCTTTGAACCTGATCCGGGTAGTGCCGGCGAAGGGACGGAAAAGATGAAAACACCGCAAATTCCTGGTCGCAATTCGCCGCCTGTTCGCGTGATCGGCGCCGGCATTGCGGGAACATGGCAGGCCCTGCTGTTCGCCAAAGCGGGCTGTGAGGTGGCGCTCTACGAGCGCAGTGATGCTTCTATGACGCAATCAACCGGCCACTGGGCCGGCGGAATGCTAGCGCCCTATTGCGAGGGTGAGACCGCCGAATATTTGATCACCCGCCTTGGCCTGCGCTCGCTCGATTTGTGGCGCGAGGCGATGCCACAAGCCAAGTTCAATGGATCGCTGGTCGTGGCGCACCCGCGCGATCGAGCCGATATCGAGCGCTTCGACCGGCTTGCCGGCCCGCACCGGCGCGTCGACGCCGATGAAATCGCCAAGCTAGAACCGGCACTCGCCGGACGTTTCCGCGAGGGTCTGTACTTCGAGCAGGAGGGCCATCTCGATCCTCGCCAGGTGTTGCCGGTATTGCATGACGCCTTGCGCACTTCCGGCGTCCCAATCGAATTCAATTCGATGGCTACCCTAAATGATTTCGACGGGACGGTGATCGACTGTCGCGGCATTGCTGCGCGTGATGCCTGTTCGGATCTGCGCGGCGTCAAGGGCGAAATCATTATTGTGGAGACGAAGGAGATAGAACTATCGCGCCCAATCCGCCTCGTGCATCCACGCTGGCCGCTCTACATCGTGCCGCGCGCCGGCAACCGTTTCTTGATTGGCGCGACATCGATCGAAGCGGACGACGAGGGTGTCAGCGTACGCTCGGCACTAGAGCTTTTAACAGGCGCCTATGCCGTACATCCCGGCTTCGCAGAAGCGCGCATTGTCGATATTGGCGCGGCCTTGCGGCCGGCTTTTCCCGACAATTTGCCGCGCGTTACAGTCAACCATAGCCGCATAAGCGTGAATGGGCTTTACCGGCACGGATTTTTGCTGGCGCCGGCAGTGGCAGAAATTACGGTCGCGCACATGCTGCGCGGTCAGACGGACAAAGAGGTGGTGCGATGCTTGTAGTGCTAAACGGCGAGCGTGTCGAAATTGCCGCACGCGATCTCACTGCGTTGCTGAGTGAAAAAGATTATGAACACACAAACCTCGCCATCGCCGTGAACCAGCGCGTAGTGCCGCGCACCGCCTGGTCCGATACTACGCTCAATAGTGGCGATCAAATCGAGATCATCACGCCACGGCAGGGGGGCTGAGATGCTGGCATTTTACGGTAAGCAGTTTTCCTCGCGCCTATTGCTCGGCACCGCGCGTTATCCTTCACCGACGATTATGCAGGAGGCGATCCGCGCATCAGGCGCGGAAGTCGTCACGGTCTCGCTGCGCCGCGAATCGGCCGGTGGGCGCATCGGCAATGCCTTCTGGGACCTGATCCGCGAGCTTAACGTAGCGGTGCTGCCCAATACTGCTGGGTGCCACACGGTGCAGGAAGCCGTTACAACCGCACAATTAGCCCGCGAGCTGTTCGGAACACCCTGGATCAAACTCGAAGTGATTGGCGACGATGAGACCCTACAACCTGATCCGATTGGACTGGTGGAAGCTGCCGGCATTCTCATCAAGGACGGATTTGACGTCTTCCCCTATTGCACCGAAGACCTCACTGTCGCGCTGCGACTACGCGAAATCGGCTGCCAGGTGATTATGCCGTGGGCGGCGCCGATCGGCAGTGCGCGTGGCATCACCAATCGCGATGCTCTCAAGCTTATGCGTGCGCGGCTTCCGGACGTTATGCTGGTAATCGATGCCGGCTTGGGCGCGCCCTCACACGCCGCGGAAGCGCTCGAACTTGGCTACGATGCCGTGCTGCTTAACACCGCGGTCGCCAAGGCCCGCGATCCGGTCAATATGGCGAAGGCCTTTCGTCACGCGGTCGATGCCGGCCGCATTGCGTACGAAGCCGGCCTGATGGGTCCGCGCGATTTTGCCTCTCCATCAACTCCGGTTGTCGGAACACCGTTCTGGCATGCCGTATCCTGATCGATTTTACCCAGTCGTCGACAGCGTCGACTGGGTACACCGCCTTGCCGCCCTCGGTGTCGGAACCATTCAGTTGCGTGTCAAAGGCTTGGCGCATGTCGATGCGGTCAAGATTGTACGCCAAGCGTTGGCGTTGAGGGGCGGCGCTAGACTGGTGGTCAATGACTATTGGTGTGCCGCAATCGAAGCCGGCGCCCAACACGTGCATCTCGGTTTTGAAGACTCAGCGGAGGCCGACTTTGCTGCGCTCCGCCGCGCTGGGCTAACGATTGGGCTCTCGACGCACAACGAGGCTGAATTGGACGCGGCGCTTAGCCATAAGCCGAACTATGTGGCACTCGGTCCGATCTATCCCACCACATTGAAGGTTATGCGATTTGCACCGCAGGGCCTCGAACGCATTGCACAATGGAAACAGCGAATTGGGACCTTACCCTTGGTCGCTATTGGCGGCATTACTCTTGAACGTGCGCCCGCGGTTTTTGCCGTTGGCGCCGACTCGATTGCCGTCGTCAGCGACATCACCCAGAACAGCAATCCAGATGCGCGCGTGCGTGCCTGGCTCCAACAGGCGTAGACAGCCGCGTTCCGTCATTTAAGGCCCGTAATATGCTGGGCCGGCAACCGAGCGGTCCCGATCTCTTTCAGGTGATCCGAGCTTTAAGGTCACACCGCTACGGCCGCTTCCTCGCCAGCGAAATCCAATGCAAGGTATTCGCGGCGGTGGTGCGGAATTGCATGTTCCACTACTGTGTTTGTCAGGGCGGCCGGTACCGGCATCCGCGAACAAATCGCCGCCTGCCGCAAGTCCGAGTGAGAACAGCCGTGCCCAAAGCCCCAGTCGCCGACGGCGAAATCTATTACGAAACGCATGGACGCGGGGTTCCCGTGCTGCTGGTTTCGGGGCTTGGCGGTGTCGCGAGCTACTGGGTCCCGAACATCCCGACTTTTGCGCACAAATTTCAGGTCGTCGTCCACGATCATCGCGGTACCGGCCAGAGCACGCGCTCGAGAATTCGTTAATCGGTCGACCAGATGACCGACGATCTGGTCGCTGTGATGGACCACCTCCGCATCGACAAGGCGCATCTGGTTGGCCATTCAACCGGCGGTGCAATCGGGCAGACCATGGCAGTTCTTCATGCCGACCGTCTGCTCTCGCTGGTGATTTACGCCAGCTGGACCAAGGCGGACCCGTTCTTTCGGCGCGTCTTCGAGGCGCGACGTGCCCTACTGACCGAAGTCGGCGTCTCGGCGTACGTTCGGTCGGGTCCCGTTTTCCTTTATCCCGACTGGTGGATCAACCAGAACATCGCACTACTTGAGGAGCGTGAAAAAACTACCATACCCAACGCCCCTTCGCCGGAGATTGGAGCAAGCCGCATCGACGCCATCATCGACTTTGATCGGACAGCGGACCTCGCAAAGATCAAGACGCCGACCATGGTCATTTGCGCCAAAGATGATTTCGTTACGCCGCCTTACTATAGCCGGGAACTCACTCGGCTCATTCAGGGCGCCGTGCTAGTTAAGCTGGAACGCGGCGGACATTGCGCATCGGAGACGAACACAAAGGCTTTTAATGAGGCCGTCCTTGAATTTCTCGAGCGGCAGTAGAGCGCTCTGGAGCCGGGGGTTAAACAAGGCGAGTGCACGGCGCGAGTAAGCATTCTTTGGCGTTCAATCGAGTGCGCCTCTCGTATTAGATTTTTGTGCTCAAAACGCGAAATCACGCGGGTTCTTATGAACCTAATCTTGAACGGGTTCTGCTTGTTCGTTGGCTCCAAGGCGGAATAGGTTCATTTGCCGCTCAACTGCTAGTTCGTGTTTAAATCTTCGCTCGTCAGCGTGCTCGCGAAAGTTGGCATTGACCAACCGGAAACGGGACCCGCACAACCAGCTTTGGGTGCAGATGACCATCGCATAAGAGCTCCAATGAAATAAAACTGATGGGTCATGCAATTCAGGCTTACGGTCACGGTGAGGGGCAAGCCTCCGGGCCGAAGGACATAGCCTGCCCCCGTGGCCGCATAGGAGACTGTCAGGTTCTCTCGCTGTAGCGGACAGTGGGTGTATGGTGGCTTTAAGTGCGCGCAATATATCGCCTGCATTCGCCTGAGAATGCTTGTAAAGGGGTATGAATCGCCAGCCGTGTCATCGAACGTGTAGCCGTTCGTACAGCGACCTCCGTTAGCCGCCCATGTGCAATCTGCGCTAAGAGAGCCCGCAGGTGGACAGTTACCATTGGCAACACCGCTGGCAGAATCGAAGCAGGTCTGCCCAATTTGTTGTTGCTGAGACACAGTATAGCGAGGGGATGTTATTTCCTTAGCTACAGGATTAGAAACGATAGCGTATCGTGCGCCCAAATGGGTTGCCTTATCGGCTGCAGCCAAGTCGACAAGCATATATGCGAGATCGACCGCTCCCAGCGTCACAAGAATGAACGTTGGAAATACAACCGAATATTCTACAAGTACCGAACCTGCTAAGTCGCGCCAAAACTTAATCACCGATGAGTTGCTCCTCATGCTGAGTAGATAACGTAATTGTGTGTGCTCCCGGCAAAACCAGGATGTCATAAGGAGTCTTTGCTGAAACGATAACAATCGATGGGGTCGAGCAATCTACACTGACGTTGTTATCTATCCCGCCATTGGTCCGCCAACCCGATACCAACGCTGAATCACCTGCGCCGGGACTCACTTTTCCGAACACCGCTAAGTTCTTTGCATTGGCAATTGCCCAGCTACTGCAAGCCGCAGCTTTCGGCAAACTTCCAAGATAGCGTGCGGCGTTTCGTACCGATTTTCCCATGGTCGCATGCGCGGAAAAAGCCATGCCAAAATCCACGCCGCCAACCATTAGAGAAATCATTATTGGCATAATGAAAGCCATTTCCACCGTCGCGCTTCCAGATGTGCAGCGCACGATTCGGGATAAGTATCGAGCCATGGAATTCATCGGACTAGTCGTACGATGTTATGAAGCCCACTATCGCCTTCGTCGAACCGATGCGTCTTTATAAACTCGGTATAGATATTTCCCCGGTTTACCCCGCTGGTCGGCGTTGCTTCAGTTAGAAAAAAGTCGGCATAAGAGTTGATGCGGACGTATCGCGCGTTTCGTCGGACTCCCCAATAGAGGCAGTCGACGATTGCAACTGGCACAACTCGTCGACTGGCGGAAAATTCGGCGGATGATTTTGTGCTCGCTGACGCGCATTGAGGCGCGTGCGGCTCTACTGCCTCTGTCAACCAGCTCCCGGCGTTTTGGGTCTCGCTGACTTCTAACTGATAAATATCATATCGGGTGTTCGCGGCCGCCGGTAACGTTCCCGGATGGTGGTTTGACCAGTACGCTTGCAAATCGGCAGGATCTGCACCGCACGGCGAGCAGGCACCGATCTGCGTTCCTCCCACAGTAATGAAAGATCGATCTCTTGGCAGAGCACAGCTTATGGCGTGATCAGTGGCGCAACTAGAGTAAGGTGCTGGCGTAACACTAACGAGTCTCGCGTCGCAAAAATTACCACCGTTTCTGGGAATATATCCGTTTATTTTAACAGGTGCCGGAGTTTCATCTAATCCCGCGACGCTGCCATTTGGAGGTTGATCAAAACGAACGTTAATTCCGATTTCTGTGGGGTATGTTTTTGGGCCCTGCACGGGAGTAAACCCTCCAGTATTGCAGTAACCTGGGTATTGTTCAGCAACAAGTTCCGCAATTGCTTGATCAGAGTTATCCTGAGTTTCGCTCCGAACCAGACTAAACACGCCAGGTCCGAACTCTCCGATGTCTTCGTTAGTGCTAAATACGAACATCGTTCCAGGAACCGGAGTGAAGTTCGAAGTATCGCCGGTCGAATCTCTTAGGGGCTCGTTTGGATTACACAACATCATGGATACGGGTACGCACATCGCAGTGCCCGATTCAGCTGCCGCGGATGCTTTAGTCGCGCCATTTGAAATAGCGCCGACTGCCCTAAGGAATGTCGGGGCTACCTGCCACGAACCT
>Ga0207788_1000225_pt1 | contig 8421 bp, 9 predicted proteins | sample LuqExpMetageno79_FD_187836 | JGI IMG/M metagenome (GOLD analysis project Ga0207788, IMG submission 187836) | Tropical forest soil microbial communities from Luquillo Experimental Forest, Puerto Rico - Sample 79 (SPAdes) | ecosystem: Environmental > Terrestrial > Soil > Tropical forest ... | reverse complement strand
CATCGCGGCGGTGGTGACGGATCGTCCGGTCGAGCCCACAGCCTATAAGGCGCGCCTCGGCGGGATTTCCGCGCTGTCGCACGTCACCATCGAAGTGCATCGCTGCCCGGATCACACCCGCAAAGCGGCGTAACGCCGCCGCGTTGCAGTGCGGAACACGGGTCTGCTATAGGCGAGCCGCGCCATTTTCATAGGGTTCCATGTCCGTCGACGCAGCCACCACCCGCCGCATCGCTCATCTCGCCCGGATTGCAGTGGCGGAGGAGGAGATCGAGCATTTGCGTGGTGAGCTCAACGCGATGCTCTCCTTCGTCGAGCAACTGTCGGAAGTGGATGTCAGCGCCGTCGAACCGATGACCTCGGTGACGCCGATGGCGATGAAGAAGCGCGACGATGTGGTCACCGACGGCGGCATCGCCGACGATGTCGTGCGTAACGCGCCAGCGACGGACGACAATTTCTTCGTGGTGCCGAAGGTGGTGGAATAGCCGATGTGCCTCGCCTGCGAGCAAGCGGATCTGGAGCGGCGCTACGAGATGATCGAGATCATCTCGACCGGCCGTCTGCCTGACGGCCACAGCGTCGAGGATCTGCGCGCGATGGGATTGCCTGTGCCGGGTGAGCTTGTTCGCGAGCGCCAGCCGGACGGCACGATCCTGATCAAGCAATTGGCGCCTTCGGAAGTCACCGCGAACGTATTTGCCTGCGACACGCTCGATCGATGACCGACCTGACATCCCTCACATTAGCCGAGGCGCGCGACGGCCTCGCGACGAAGCAGTTCTCGGCGATTGAACTTGCCGAAACGCACCTGCGCGCGATCGAAGCCGCGCGTGCGCTTAATGCGTTCGTGCTGGAGACGCCGGAGCGCGCGGTCGAGATGGCGAAAGCCTCCGATGGCCGCATCGCCAAAGGCGATGCTCGGCCGCTCGAAGGCATTCCGCTCGCGGTCAAGGACATGTTCTGCACCAAGGATGTGCGCACCACCGCCTGCTCGCACGTTCTCGAGAATTTCGTGCCGACCTATGAGTCGACCGTCACGGCGCAGCTCTGGCGCGATGGCGCGGTGCTTCTCGGCAAGACCAACAACGACGAGTTCGCGATGGGCTCGTCGAATGAGACCTCCTATTTCGGTCCCGTGCATTCGCCGTGGCGGCGCAAAGGCTCAAACACACCGCTGACGCCGGGCGGATCGTCCGGCGGGTCGGCCGCGGCGGTGGCGGCGCAATTATGTCTTGGTGCGACAGGCACCGACACGGGCGGTTCGATCCGGCAGCCAGCCGCATTCACCGGCACGGTCGGCATGAAGCCAACTTACGGGCGCTGCTCGCGATGGGGCATCGTTGCGTTTGCCTCGTCGCTCGACCAGGCGGGACCGTTCGCGCGGACGGTGCGCGACGTCGCTATCCTGTTGCGCTCGATGGCCGGTCCTGATGCGAAGGACACCACCTGTGCAGATCTTCCGGTGCCCGACTATGAAGCGGCCGTCGGCCGGTCTGTGAAGAGTCTGCGCATCGGCATTCCAAAAGAGTACCGGCTCGACGGCATGCCGGCCGAAATTGAGACCATCTGGGGGCGCGGACGCGAATGGCTGAAGGCGGCTGGCGCCGAATTGGTCGACGTGTCGCTGCCGCACACAAAATACGCGCTGCCGGCGTATTATATCGTCGCGCCGGCCGAGGCTTCCTCCAATCTCGCCCGCTATGACGGGGTACGCTACGGCCTGCGCGTGTCTGGCAAGGATATCACCGGCATGTACGAGGCGACGCGCGCGGAAGGTTTCGGCGCGGAAGTGCGCCGCCGCGTGATGATCGGGACCTACGTTCTCTCGGCCGGCTACTACGACGCGTACTATTTGCGTGCGCAGAGACTGCGCACCTTGATCAAGCGCGACTTCGAGTTGGCTTTTGCGAACGGCATCGACGCGATGCTCACGCCAGCGACACCGTCCGCGGCTTTCGGGTTGGGCGAGAAGGGTGCGGCCGATCCGGTGGAGATGTATTTGAACGACGTGTTCACGGTGACGGTGAACATGGCCGGATTGCCGGGCATTTCCGTTCCGGCTGGCCTTGATGCGCAGGGCCTGCCGCTCGGCCTTCAGCTCATCGGCCGCCCGTTTGACGAGGAAACGTTGTTTGCGCTGGGCGGGGTGATCGAGCGGGCCGCCGGCCGCTTCAGGCCTGAGCGGTGGTGGTGAGATGAGCGCGAATGGCAAGAACCTCTTCCGCGGCGCGACCGGCGACTGGGAAGTAGTCATCGGCATGGAGGTGCATGCGCAGGTCGCCTCGAACGCGAAGCTGTTCTCGGGCGCCTCGACGGAATTCGGTGGCGCGCCCAACAGTCACGTGTCGCTGGTCGATGCCGCGATGCCAGGTATGCTGCCGGTTATCAACGCCGAATGCGTGCGGCAGGCGGTACGCACCGGGCTGGGGCTCAAGGCGGCGATCAATCTGAAATCGGTGTTCGACCGGAAGAACTATTTCTATCCCGACCTGCCGCAGGGCTATCAGATCAGCCAGTACAAGCAGCCGATCGTCGGCGAAGGGACTGTGACGGTCGACCTCGAAGACGGGGAGTGTTTCACCGTCGGCATCGAGCGGCTGCATCTCGAGCAGGATGCGGGCAAGAGCCTACACGATCGCAATCCGACGTCCTCTTACGTCGACCTCAATCGCTCCGGCGTCGCGCTGATGGAGATCGTGTCGAAGCCCGATATCCGCTCATCCGAGCAGGCGAAGGCATTCCTGAGCAAGCTGCGCTCGATCCTGCGTTATCTCGGCACCTGCGACGGCGACATGGAGAAAGGATCGCTGCGCGCCGACATCAACGTATCGGTTCGCCGTCCGGGTGAGCCGCTCGGCACGCGCTGCGAGATCAAGAATGTCAACTCGATCCGTTTCATCGGGCAGGCGATCGAGCACGAAGCGCGCCGGCAGATCGAGATCATCGAGGAGGGCGGTGCGATCGAGCAGGAGACGCGGCTGTTCGATCCGGGCCGCGGCGAGACGCGCTCGATGCGCTCGAAGGAAGAGGCGCACGACTATCGTTATTTCCCCGATCCGGATCTCCTGCCGCTCGAACTGGCGCAAGACGAGGTCGATGCGCTCAAGGCGCAGCTACCTGAATTGCCTGACGAAAAACGCGCGCGCTTCATCGCCGCGTTCGGCCTGTCGGCCTATGACGCCGCCGTTCTGGTCGCCGAACGCGAGACGGCGGAATACTTCGAAGTGGTCGCGAAAGGACGCGATGCGAAGAGCGCCGCGAACTGGGTCATCAACGAGCTGTTCGGTCGCCTCAACAAGGAAGGCAAGGACATCCGACAGTCGCCCGTGGGCGCGCAGCAACTTGGCGCAGTGCTCGACTTGATCGCGAACGGCACGATTTCCGGCAAGATCGCCAAGGATTTATTCGAGATCGTCTGGAGCGAAGGCGGCGATCCGCGCGAGATCGTGAAGGCGCGCGGCATGGTGCAGGTGACCGACCTCGGCGCGATCGAAGCGCTGGTCGACGAGGTGATTGCGAAGAACCAGGACAAGGTCGCGCAGGCAAAGAGTAATCCGAAAGCGATCGGCTGGTTCGTCGGTCAGGTGATGAAGTCCTCGGGCGGCAAAGCGAGCCCTCAAGCCGTCAACGATCTGCTCAAGCGCAAACTCGGGCTCTGATTTCCGACACAATGCGCGTTGCGACCGTTCGCGCGGATGCGATCCGAGGTCGTACACCGCCTTCAATGGCACTCGTCGGCGCGCCGGGAGAACGAATCGATTCGGGTGATTCGCTCGTTTTTTGCGCGATTCAGGTCTGACGTGGTCCGTTTCGACGCCTCCTGTGCAAAAAATTCTGCACCTGTGCACAGTTCTGATCTCGGACTGCGTCGACAGCCATTACGGTTAACGGCAAACGCTTTCCAGACGATGACAATTGATAGAAGTACCATCGCTTGCGTTTGCAAGAAAATGCTGATTCTGCCGCTACTTTTTGCAATTCGTCGGGATTCGGTAGTCTTTTGCGGTCGGAATTCTGCGCTGCGCATCTTCACACAGGTCTTGACCTCCAAATTGCCAGTAAAAAGCGCACCGATGCTGCTGCGCGTACACACTTCCTTAAGTGGAACGCTGCTTTTTTCGTTGTGCTGTAGTAGATGAAGATGCAGTGCGCCTCGATTCGCGATGTGCACTGATGCGACACCGCCATGATCATGGCTAGGAGGGCAGCAAATGGCGAAGAAGAGAAAGGCAGCGAAGAAGACGGCGAAGAAAAAGGGCCGGAAGAAGAGGCTCTAGTTCTGACGCCACGTCTCGATCTTCGCACGCCTTAGTGCTGAAGATTGCGTCATACGGGCCGGTGGCGGCCACGTTTGGTGCCAGCGTGACGCGGTGCTAGCGCGGCGCCCCGGTTCCGGATGACACCTGAGGGCGTCGGCGAGACAGAGGCTCTCGCCGACGCCCTCGGCTTTTCAAGTGAGCTTCGACGCCGAAGCAGTCGAGTGCAAATCAGCTGCTTGTCGCAGGCACTCCAGCATTTCGGGCCAGGTCATTCCTTTCTCGACCTTGCCTGCGGCCTTGGCTTCTTTCCATTCGGCGCCGCAGTTCTTTTGCCGCTCACGCGCGGCGGCCAGTCCGCTCGAAGCGGGCTTCTTTGTATCGGCCACTTTCGGCGTGGGTGTCGTTGCAGACGGAGCGTTTTGCGCGACGGCGCCTGTGCACCAAGGCGCAACGAGAAGTCCGGCTGCAACTGTGCCGGCAATCGAAACTCGAAACATGGATGTGCCCCTCCAATTGAGCCGGCCGTCGGGACCGCTCCAAAAACGGGCAAAGCGCAACCTGGTTCGCCGTAAAGTAGTACCTGTCGCGAATTGCCTTGCAGAAGAGGCCGCCCTAGGTGTGGCTCGCATCGGGATCAGCAGGGAGCGCGCCATGAAGCGGGCGGTGAAACGGTCAGTCAAGAAAAGCAAGGCGGCGCCAAAGCGCGCGGCGGCGAAATCGCAAAAGCCGATCGAGCTCTGGTACTGGCCGACGCCGAACGGCTTCAAGATCTCGATCATGCTGGAAGAGTGCAGGCTCCCCTACACGATGATCCCGGTAAACATCGCAAAGGGGGAGCAGTTCAAACCGGAATTCCTCAAGATCGCGCCGAACAATCGCATGCCGGCGATCGTCGACCCGAACGGTCCGGGCAATCGGCCTATCTCGATCTTCGAGTCCGGTGCGATCTTGCAATATCTCGGCCGCAAGACCGGCAAATTCTATCCGAAGGACGAGCGCGGCCGCGTCGAGGTCGACCAATGGCTGTTCTGGCAGATGGGTGGACTGGGTCCGATGGCCGGGCAACTCAACCATTTCAAGCACTACGCCCGCGAAACCCTATCTTACGCGATCAAGCGCTATGAGGACGAGGTCAATCGGCTCTACGGCGTCATGAACACGCGATTGAAAGATCGCGATTTCCTCGCCGGCAAGTATTCGATCGCAGACATGGCCTGCGTGGGCTGGGCGAATTTATGGAAGCGGCAGAACCAGAACATCGACGACTTTCCGTATCTCAAGCGCTGGCTGGAGACGGTGAAGGGGCGTCCGGCGGTGCAGAAGGGCATGGCTGTCGGCGTCGAGCTGCGGCAGGGCGTCGACATGAAGGACCCGAATGTACAGTTGGTGCTCTTCGGTCAGCGCGCGCGCAAAGAATAAGCGTGGTTAGCCGCGCCTGAACGGGCTCGGTTAGCCGTTTCTCACCGCGTGCCGCTAAATCGCGCCGATATTCGAAAAGGCGCGGTTTAACGCCACATCTCGCATCGCTCCGCCGATTGCGTTCACCTTCGATTCATCGCGACGTTTAAACTGCCGTTCAAATTTTCCCCCGACAATCGCCCCTGTTCGGCAATGAGACCGAACAACAGGGACGAGCACCGGCATTCGGGGAATTCGGCCGGACCGCTCGAAAAAGGAATACGGGAGGCCGATATGGCTGAATTCGACACGATGGAGCCGGCGGGGGCCGACGACTGCTTCGCGCTTGGCATGATGCATTCGTCTGGCGCAGGCGTCGCGGTGGACCTCATCCAGGCGCACAAGTGGTTCAACATCGCCGCCGCGCGCGGACATCACGAAGCCGCGCGGCTCCGCCGCGAGATCGCCGAGCAGATGAGCGACAGCGAGATCGGTCAAGCGCAGCGGTCCGCGCGCGCGTGGCTGCAGGCGCATCCGAACCTTGCCGCGGCGCGTCCGGCGCTGGTGCGCTTCGCCGCCTGAGGCGTCATGCCGCTGCTAACTGCGCCAGCGCATCGCGCACGCGCGCGATGACGGCGGGCCAGTCGCCGAGCGCGGACTGCCGGAAAAGTCGCGCCTGCGGATACCAAGCGTTCGTCTCGCCGGACACGCCCCAGCGCCAGTCGGCTGCGAACGGTAGCAGCACCCAGCACGTACGCGCGAGCGCGCCGGCAAGATGCACCACCGAGGTGTCGACCGCGAGCGTGAGATCGCTGAGCGCGAGCACCGCCGCGGTGTCTGCCATGTCGCTCAGTTCGCCGCCGACATGTGTCACGTTGGGATACCGCGCCAGCTTATCGGTATCCCCGTCGCGCAGGTCGCGCTGGATGCTGACGAAGCTGAGACCGACCAGGTCGAACAGTGGCGCGAGCAGATCCAAGTCGAGCGAACGATTTCGATCGTTGACGTGTCGCGCGTGACCCGCCCAGGCGATGGCAATGCGTTTGCCGGGCAAAGGCGATAAGCGCCCGCGCCATTGCGCGAGACGTTCCTGGTCCGGTGCAAGGTAGGGATTGTCCGCGGGGATCGTTGCCGGCGTGGTCTTCAGCGCCAGCGGCAGGCTGCCCAAAGGGCAAACAAGATCGAAGGTGGGCAGGGGCTCGCCGCGTGCATAACACGCGACACCCGACGCGCCTGAGAGCAGCGCGTTCAGTTCTGGTTGAACTTCAAGCGCGATCTTGGCGCCCATGCGTGCAAGCAGCGGGATGTAGCGTACGAATTGGATCGTATCGCCAAGGCCTTGCTCCGCCTGCAGCAGGATCGTCCGGCCGCTCGGCGGAAATTCGCCGAGCCACACCGGCTTGCTGCTCTTGCGCGGCCGCATGCCGGTCCGTTTCCACCGCCATTCGTATTCCCGGAAACCTCGCGCGTAATCTCCGGCGCTGAGCAACGCCAAAGCGAGATTGAAATGCGCGTCGGCATCGTCGCGGTCGAGCACGATCGCCTTTTCGAAACAGGCCACCGCTTCCGCCGGCCGATTCAGGCTCTGCAAAGCGCGTCCGCGGTTGAGCCACGCCTTTGCATGGTTTGGCGCGCGCGCGAGCACGCGATCAAAGCCAGCCACCGACTCGCCGAGGCGGTCCAATGCAAGCAGCGCGTTGGCGCGATTGTACAGAACGTCAGCCCGTAAGGGGGTGCTCACAAGCGCAGTATCGAACGCGGCCAAGGCGTCGCCTGTGCGGCCAAGCGCGGCGAGCGCAAGTCCGCGCCCGTTCAAAGAATCGGGATTGGCGTTGCCGGCCTTCAGCGCCGCATCGAAGCAGGCGAGGGCGTCGGCAGGCCGACCCAACGAAAGCAATGCATTCCCTCGCTGCTGTATCAACACCCGATCGTCTGGCCTCAGCGCGAGCGCCTTGTCGATCGCGCCCAGTGCTTCGTCGTTGCGCTTGAGCACATGCAGCACGTTGGCGAAATTCGCCCACGCGTCGGCGACCTTCGGATTGACCTTCAGCGCCGCCGACATCAGCCGATAAGCTTCGCCCATCTGCTTGGCATCTGCCTTAACGAGGGCGAGCAGATGCAGGGCGTCGAAGTTGTCCGGCGAAACCTTCAGAATGCGCGTGTATATTTTGTCCGCGTCCCGCAATTGCCCTTGCCGGTGCAGCGCAAGCGCCTGCTGCAGGGCGTGGCCGGGATCGAAAGGACGGGTCTGCACGGGTGCGCCATCGCACGGCGCCGCCGCAAGGTCAATCAGCGCTCGTAATTGTCGCGATACCGCCGTTCATAGCGGCCCGAGCCGGTCGTGCTTCGTTCCGGACCGGTATAGAACTGGTTCGGTACGCAGAAGCCGCCGATGCCGCTCACGGTAGCGCGACATTGCTCGAACGTGACGAAGCCGCAGTTGCTGCCGCCGCCGCCCATTCCGCCGCTGTATTGGGCGCACCAGCGGTAGGGATCGGCATGGCCGGTTGCCGGAGCGAGGATGGCGGCCACCGCGAGACTGGCAAGGACAATCCGAAAGACGCACATGGATTGATCTCCTCTAAGAGCCTGCTCGGCAACGCGGGCGCAACCGGTTCGTTCGCCCCCGTCGGCCAGCGTGTAGAACATGCGCATCCGATGACCTCGCTTGCTCCTGCGATTTGGCCAAAAAAGACAACTCTCCGCGCCCCTTCTAACAAGCCGCTCGCGCCGGATGCCCATAAAACCGGGGTAGTCGGCC
>Ga0207788_1000212_pt1 | contig 8876 bp, 7 predicted proteins | sample LuqExpMetageno79_FD_187836 | JGI IMG/M metagenome (GOLD analysis project Ga0207788, IMG submission 187836) | Tropical forest soil microbial communities from Luquillo Experimental Forest, Puerto Rico - Sample 79 (SPAdes) | ecosystem: Environmental > Terrestrial > Soil > Tropical forest ... | reverse complement strand
TCGATAGCAAGGTGAAGAACACCATCGAAATGGCGAGGTTGAGCATGGCGAAAAAGATCGCACGGTAGCGCACCATGAATGCGCCGACGACAAGTCCAGCAACCGTCGTTATGAGCGTCGCGCAAACGAGCAATAGGAGCAGATCGGCAATGCCAGCCTCTCGCATGAGGAATGCAACCGCATAGGCACCGATCGCAAAATATAGCGCATGCCCGATGGAGATCAGGCCGCCGCGCAAAAGCATCGCGACCCCCAACGCGGCCAGCCCTTTGCTCACTGCAATCGTGAAAACAAAGGCAAGCCACGGCACGCCGATCGGCAACAATGCGGCAACGACTGCTAAGCTGAAGACGTACCGAAACACGATCGTCAGATCCGCCGCAGACCTACGGAACCGAATAATCCGTAGGGGCGGACGATCAGCACCGCGACCATTACGAGATATGGCACGACCGGCTGGAATTCGGGCGCAAAATAAATTGCTCCGGCGCGGGCGAATCCGACCAGTATCGCCGCAAAGGCAGCCCCTTCGATTTGACCGAGGCCCCCAATGGCGGCGACCGCAAAAGCGAGCACAATGCTTTCAGCGCCAAGTCCAGGCGCCACGCCAATCGTCGGCGAGGCCAACGCGCCACCAAGCGCCGCCAGGAATACGCCCACAGAGAAAGCCAGCACAAATACCCGAGGCGCATCGATGCCGACGGTGCGGGCAAGTTCCTCGTCGGCGACGACTGCAACGATCAGCTTGCCGATGCGGCTTCGTTTCAGCAACAGGCGAAGGGAAATGCCCACCACCAGTGCGAGACCTATCAAAAGAAATTGATAATTTAGATACACGATGCCGCCGATGCGACTGGTACCGAGCAGTTGCATCGGAGTGTTCTGCGAATACGGTTGCACGCCGAAAATCAGCTTTTGCAAATCTTCCAGGATAAGGAACAACCCAAATGTCACCAGAATCTGCAATGCTTCCGGCCGACCATAGGTCCAGCGCAGCATCGTGCGCTCAAGCAACGGACCAAGGCTGAGTGCAATCGCCAACGGGCTGATCACGAGAGCGGCGAGACTCAGGACCGGCCATCCGCGGCCGGCCAAAAATGCGCCAATCACGACGCTAAGATACGCGCCGAGTGCATAAAAGCTGCCGTGCGCGACATTGAGAATCCGCACGACACTGAAGACAAGAGTGAGTCCGACCGCGACGAAGAAGATCAGCGCCGCATCTGCCAAACCGTCGACGACGAGCGGCGCGTAAGTCGTGAACATAGCCCTTATTTATACGATCCTGGCTTCGGGATCGTCACTAGCATTGACGGCTTGAGTCCCTTGATCCACTCGATCGGATCGGTCCCAACCGATGGTGTAACCACACCTGCTGGATATCTCACCATGTCGCCCATCACCGGGAATGGATAAGCAGGATCCTTCTTTGTCATCCCAACGATCTGATCGACGAGCCCATCATTGTCCGCGCGAAGCGCCAGCGTTCCGGTGAGTGTATCAACCTTCAGGTTCTTTGCCGCGGCAATGAGATCGTCACGCGTCGGCCATCGATCCTTGTTGGTTGCAAGCGCTTTTTCATAGACGGCCTTCACCGCATACAAAGTATTGGCCATCTTGAACGACGGGAACACAGGGTATTCGTTGAAGCGCTGGCGATAGCTTTCGACGAAGGCCTTGGTTTGAGCCTTGCGTTGCGCATCCGGCGCCAACCAGTAACCGTCACCGATCACGCCCACAATGACCCCATCGGGCAGCTGCGTGCCGACATGCTGGAGAGCCGACTCGCCTAGGGCCAGGATCACCTTGCTGTGTGTAAACAGCTCGCGCGGGGCGGCCTGCCGCACAAAATTCTCCAGGTCGGCGCCCCAGAAGTTTGAGAAAATCACGTCGGGCTGAGCCGACACGAGCCTTGAAATTTCCGTGTTGTAGCTGGGAGAGCCGAGCTTCGGGTAGAGCTCTGCCACGACCTCGACGTCGGGTTTAAGCGCCTTCAACGTTTCCTTAAAGATTAAGCCGGCATCGCGGCCGAACGCATAATCCGGGTCGATGATCGCGACCTTTTTGAAATTCGCGTCGACGCTCAACAGATAAAGTGCGTCGGCGACGAATTCCGGCACGGTGCTGCTGTTGGTTCGATAGACGTATTTGTACTTATCCTTCAGGAAAAGCTGATGGGTATCGCAGTTCCACATAAAGGTCGGCATCTGCAATTGCTCGGCGACCGGCGCAAGCGCGAGACAGTTGGCGCTGGAGAGAGCAGCAATCATGGCCTGATTGGTGTTGTCGGCAGCAAGCCGGCGGAATTCAGCGATCACGCCGTCGGTGCCCTGCCCTTCGTCGACATAGATCGGCTTAACCGGGACCCCGCCGATACCACCAGAGGCGTTAATCTGGCTGATGACGAGTTCCGCCGCATTGCGGCCGGGCATTCCGTAAGCCGCCGCCGGCCCCGAGGTGAAAGTGAATACCCCCCACCCAATTTGCGTTGGTTTGTTGGTTTGTGCTGAAGCCGACCCGATTGCGCAGGCGAACAACAGCGCACTGGCAACTAGTTTGAAGCCCGTCATCTCTAGCCTCCCGCGATTGTCATTTACTTCGATGTACCCGGCTCGCATGGAAATACTGGTGGCCGGTCGGCGTTGGGTGACTTGGCTCACACTCAGTACCGAAACAGATCCTCACACCCGTACGCTAGTAGCTCTAAAATGGGCCACAGAGCAATCTGATGTCAAGGTGATATTTCAGTCATTGCTCCAATGTGATACTCTAAACCGACGACAATAGAACCACGTAAACTCGGAAACTCTCGATCGAGATATGAAAAATGCTCACACGGAGAATGCTTCTTTTACTATCTGCCGTTCCGCCATTTCTCAGTCAGATTGCCTCTGCACAGCCCCGAGCATGGCCGCAAAAAGCTGTGAGGGTCATCGTTCCTTTTGCCGCAGGTGGAAACACCGACGGAATAGCACGAATAATTTGCCAGCAGCTCAGCGAGGCGTTTGGCCAACAGTTTATTGTTGAAAACCACGGAGGCGCCGGCGGCGAGGTTGCCGCAACTCAAGTGGCACGCGCGCCGGCTGACGGATATACACTGTTCGTTGCCGCACTTCCGCAGATCGTGGTCGTCCCCGCAATAAGGAAAGTCGCGTATGATCCAACGAAAGATTTCGCGCCAATCAGCAATATTGCGACAAATCCATTCGTTCTCGCCGTGCACAAAGACGTTCCGGTCAAAACATTGGCTGAGTTCGTCGACTACGTCCGCCCACGACCAAGGCAGCTTTCATATGGATCTGCCGGTACTGGCAGCGTGACGCATCTTTCTATGGCACTTCTTCTTAGGATGGCGGACCTGGAAATGATCCATGTCAGCTATAAGGGAAACGCGCCTGCTATGGCTGACCTCATTGCGGGGCATATCCCGGTCATGTTTACAAATTTGTCCGATGCGCTACCGCAAGCAGCCGCCGGAAGGATTCGCTTACTCGCAGTTTCTAGCAGCAAGCGCGTCACGCAGGTTCCTGATGTCCCGACAGTGAGCGAATCCGGATATCCGAAATTCAAGACGTTGACTTGGAATGGATTGATGGCTCCTGCCGGCACACCAAAAGGTGTTATTGCAACGCTGGCGAAGGAGGTAGCTCGCGCAGTGCGGAATCCGCAGACCGTCGAACGCTTTAAGAGTTACGGGGTTGATCCCCTCGGCAATTCACCGGAAGAATTTGCGGAAATGATCGCCTCGGATATTGCTCTATGGTCCGAAGCCGTCAAGATTTCCGGAGTGGCCGAAAAATAAAAACCAACCGCATCAGCGAAGCCGCCTCATCCGCATCGTTTCACGCTGCCGGCCGTGGTTACTTTAGCGCAAGTCTTTGATCCCCTAATTGGGGATCCCTAACTGGGGTTATTTGTCCAGTTCGGGTACGACATAGTCTTGCCAGCCAGGAACGTCGGCGGCTTCGGCGAAAGGCTCACCGAAAGGACGCGTAGCATCAATGCCTACTGATGCCGAGGTGCGCGCGATGAGAGGTACGTTTTCGTCGACCGAAGGATCTAAAGGACCCGCTGGGGTCTGATTGATAATGAATACGTCGCGGTCCGGCCGTACACGGAAACACATAGCCCATTCCACCTCCTCCGGGTTGTGAACATCGACATCCGGGTCGACGGCGATCACCCATTTCGGGCGAATCTTGCTGGCAATCGCAGCAAGAATTGCTTGACGGGCCTCGCCTGCAAATCGTGGGCGCATTGCGATTACGACATAAAACGAAACACCGCCGGATGGCGGAATGGCCACGCGTTCAACGGTAGGAAACTGTGTCTTGAGTGCGTGGCAGACCGATGCCTCGAATGGAATGGCTTTCAGGATATGATTTTCGGTGACTGGCTTGCCCGTAAGCAACCCTTGGAAATACGGCTTGCGGCGATGCGTGATGGCCGTAATGCGCGCTACGGGCTTCAGGGACGCCGGTGTATAATACCCAGTATATTCACCTAGCGGCCCCTCACTTGCGTTGTTATTTGGATCGACCTCGAATTCGATAACAACTTCCGTGGTTGACGGCACCTCGAGATCGATCGTCTTGCAGCGAGTCAATTCGATCGGCGCCCCTCGGAGACCACCAGCCACATGCCAGTCATCGGTTTCGTCAGTCGTTTGAACTTGGCAGGTATAAGCGAGAACTGGGTCGACCCCGATTAGGATCGCACCCCGCGGGGTGACGTTTAGGCGCTGGCAATTTGCAAGATATTTTCCGAACCGATGAAACGGTTGGGCGAAGAAAGAAAATGAGTCCTTACCTAGAATCTGCGCGCGATAGTGTCCAATGTCGGCGACGCCGCTTTCTGGATCTTTCGAAACAAAAATTCCTGCCGTGATGTAGGGGCCGCCATCCTGCGGACTGTAGGTTGGAATTGGAAACCGAGTTATATCGATTTCTTTGCCGGTTAGTACCACCTCCTGACAAGGTGCTGCCGTCGAAGTAAGGGTCGGCGGAATGGGATTATCCAAACCGGTCAGTACCTTCTCGAATATCGTTTCTTCCGTCGCCTCGAAGGCGAGCAGCGCCTTGCTCCTTGTAGAGTAGAGACCTGCGACAAGTGGAAATTCTGTTCCGTTTTGGGTGAATACGAAAGCCGGCCCCTGTCGAACATAAGTCTGTTTTAGTGCTTTGGCGACCTCGCTGCGCAGGTCGATCGGACGATCGATATTAACGAGTTCGCCATGCTGACGAAGTACATCAAGAAACTGGCGAAGATCTTCGTACGGCATCTTACTCCCCCGAAGATTTAATTGAGTCCAATGATCATCTTCTCAGCTGGTGATGTAGAATCTAGCCGGTCAACTAAAGGATTAAACCGAATGCCTTTTACCAATGATCGTCCGATTGAGGTAGGCATTGTCGCGTCCGAAACTCCTCTTTGTAGCTTGGCCTACACAGCACGAATGCGGTGACGATGCTCTCGTACCGTCGCGCTGCCCAGGCTTGACATTGGATTACTAATATATCAGAGTAGTATCACAACTCTCTCAAATGTCCCGATCACTGGAAGTCACATGCGCCGGCTTAGGTTCCGGGCTTCCCGCAACGTTGTGCGCCGGTCTTCGGAATTTGAAGTCGCCGGCGCGAGGTTTGAATTGTGCAACTGCGAGCGCGCCTCCAGTCTCAGTCATGCCGCCACGTGAATGAGGCAACGTCACTTGCCAGGAGTAAACTATGCCATATCGGGATATGCGTGATTTTTTGGCAGCGCTCGAGCAGCAAAATCTCCTCAAGCGCATAACTCGCACGACCGACCACAACTGGGAGGTCGCGTGCCTGGCCAAATGGATGTATCAGGCGCTGCCGGTTGAAGAGCGATTTGGTCTATATTTTCAAAATATTAAGGGAACGTCTATTCCGATCGTCACCGGGGCGCTCGGAGCGTCACCCAAAAGTGTCGCACTTGCGCTCCAATGCGATGTGCAACAAATCAATGACAGGGTCGCCAACGCTCTGCGTCACCTACATCAGCCAAAGCTCGTCAACACCGGGGCGTGTCAGGAAGTCGTGCTGACCGGACCGGAGGCGCGCCTCGACAAGCTACCGATCGTCACCTGGACGCCGGGCAAAGACAAGGCGCCGTACATCACCACAATCATTGTCACGCGTGATCACGACACCGGCATTCGTAATATGGGCGTCTACCGTACGATGGTGCGTGATCCGCACAGCGTCGTTATCAACCTTGCGCCCGGGCGTCAGGGATTCCGCAACGTCAAGACCTGGAACGACAAAGGCAAAACCGCGCCCATTGCATGGGTGATCGCGACCGAGCCAGCCGTTCATCTTGCGACCGTCGCAAACCTGCCCTACGGCAAGGACGAAATGGATTTCGCCGGCGGTCTAAAGGGTGAGCCGATCGATTTAGTCCGCTGCAAGACAGTCGATTTGAAGGTCCCGGCAATGGCCGAGATCATTATAGAGGGAGAAGTTGCACCAGGAGATCTCGACGACGAGGGACCATTTGGTGAATTCGCAGGATATATGGGACCGGTCGAGAAGCGTCCGGTAGCGAAAATCAAGGCGATTACCCATCGCAAAGATCCTGTGTTCTACGGCTACACCAGCCAGATGCCCCCTTCGGAGAGCACCACAATCCAGAGCCTGATGAATGCCGGAGTCATTCTGCAGATGATGCGCGATGAGGTCGGCGATCAAGCGGTGCACGATGTATGGATCGATCTGACATTTGGCGGATTGCTCGCGCACGGCATTGTGGCAATCACGCCGCAATTCCCGGGACACGGAAAGCGCGTTGGTCGCACCATCGCCGATATCACGACGCTGAAACGGATCACGGTCGTTGATGCGGACGTCGACATTCGAGATCACACACACGTCGATTGGGCGTTAAATTCCCGCTTCAGTCCGCAACGCGACACCGTGGTGATTGATGACTGCTATGTCCCCATTCAGATGGATCCTTCGGTCCGCGATGCCCGCGGCAACGTTACGCCAGGGTCCAAACTAGTCCTGGATGCGACGCAAAAAATAGATTCCGGTCCGTTCTCGCTTCCGCCCAAAGAGCTGATGATGAAGGCCCTCCACGTGTGGAAGGAGTCTGGTCTTCCGGAATTTCAAATTCCGAAACGCGCCAAGCTACGAATTGAGAGGTCTTGAGCGCACGCGGTAAGCTCCGAAAGTCCCGCTTCCGGCTCCAAAGCGTTGATTGGAGCCGCGGTTCTGCCGTCGCCTGAGTTGCGCTCGTCCCGCCAAGTAGTCTCATGCCGTGACGCCCTCACGTGATTGACTCACCGTTGCCGCTACTGTAATATTTCAGATTAGTATCACAGTTAAAGATCTCGCTGCCGACCTACGGGAGGCAGGCGAATCCCGGTGACGCGCGGGATCGGCACCGGGCCAGTGTCGTCTCGGCTGGCCGAGTTTCTAGAACTACAAAGGTGGAGCCAATGAGGAAAGCGACCGACCGAAATTTCACCCGGCGAAGAATTCTGCACGGTATGGGCGCCGGCATTGCTCTTGGATTGACGTCGACCCAGCTTCGCGCCCAGACACCGATCGTTATGAAACTGGGCACGCAGACCCTCAACGATGCGCAGCATGAATGGATGAAAATGTTCGCCCGCTTGGTCGAGACCGGCAGCAACGGAAAAATCAAGGCAGAACTTTACCCCGGAAGCCAACTCGGCACCGCACCGCGGATGATCGAGGGCACGCAATTCAATTCGATTCAGGGATTCGTGGCTCCGCCGGAGTTCTTGAGCGGTGTCGACAGCCGTTACGAAGTGCTCGGCTCGCCTGGCTTGTTCAAGGACGTCGAACATGCCAACCGCACTATTCTGGATCCTGAATTCAACAAGGCATTCTTGTCACTTGGCGCCAATAAAGGGCTCAAGGGCATCGGCTTATTCATTAACGCTCCAACCATCTTCAATACTCGCACTAAGATTGCAAAATTATCGGATTTCGCTGGACGCAAGATTCGCGTGCTCGCAGCCGCTGTCCAAATGGAGCAGCTACGCAAGCTGAACGCGACGCCGGTACCGATGCCACTCGGCGATGTGCTTCCTGCACTTCAGCAAGGTACGATTGACGGGGTGATGAGTGTATTGCCGGTGTTGACTGCATTCCGTTACTACGATGCCGCCAAGTATATCCTGGAGTCGAATCAGGCGATGGTGACCGTCGTCACTGTATTGAGCAAGACCTGGTTTGACAGCTTGTCCGCAGATCTGCAGACCGTGGTTGCTGATGCTGGTCAGAAAGCAAGCGCTGAGGTGTTCCCCTGGGCAGTCGATTTCACTGCCAAGCAACGCAATGTTTGGACGGCAAACGGAGGCGAACTCGTGCAATTAAGCGCGGCTGAGCACGCCGAACTCAACAAGTTGTTGAAGCCAATCGGAGCCGAAGTGACCGCGAAAAAGCCCGAGGAGGCGGCGCTCTTTGCGTTGCTTCAGAAAACCGCCGAGAAGACCGCGTGAATGCTGCGATGATCATGACGTAACGAGATCCGGCCCTCCGCCAGCAGTGCTTGCTGATGGATGGCCGACTATTCGGCGATGAACCGCATCAATTATCGACGGGGATTGTTTGATTGTCCTGCAAGCCAGATCAGCTAGTCTAAGCTCACAAGCGGCCCCTATCGTGCATTCTTGCGAGTCGAATGCGCATGATCAACAATTTGTTGCGATTGGTAGATGTCTTACTTGCGATCATTCGCAGCGTATCGAGTGTGCTGCTCATCTGCAGTGTCGCCCTTAACTTCGCAAATATCGTCGGACGATATTTTCTCCATTCGTCGATTCCTTGGGCGGAAGAGTCGATGTTGTTTCTAATGATTGGCTGCGTGTTTCTTGGCAGCAT
>Ga0207788_1000210_pt1 | contig 8914 bp, 7 predicted proteins | sample LuqExpMetageno79_FD_187836 | JGI IMG/M metagenome (GOLD analysis project Ga0207788, IMG submission 187836) | Tropical forest soil microbial communities from Luquillo Experimental Forest, Puerto Rico - Sample 79 (SPAdes) | ecosystem: Environmental > Terrestrial > Soil > Tropical forest ... | reverse complement strand
GCTTTCTTTCCTGCCCGGCAAGCGCCGTTCCCAGGCGAGCGCGTGCGAAACGATCATGTCAAGGTCCTCGAACTGCGGTCGCCAATCGAGCGTCGAGCGAATGCGCAGCACATCGGCGACCAGTGATACTGCGTCGCCTGGACGGCGACCGCTGACCTCGACCGGGAAATCGTGTCGGCAAACGCGCCGCACCGCATCGATCACCTGCAGCACCGAATAGCCGCGGCCGTAGCCGCAATTGAACGTCGCGCTAGCGCCGCCGCGGCGCAGATAGGTCAGCGCCGCCAAGTGCGCGCGCGCGAGATCGCTGACGTGAATGTAGTCGCGGATGCAGGTACCGTCCTCCGTCGGATAATCGGTGCCAAACAGCTGCAGCTTAGCGCGCTTGCCGAGCGCGGCTTCGCACGCGACCTTAATCAGATGAGTCGCGTTCGGTGTCGATTGGCCGGTGCGCAGCTTCGGATCGGCGCCGGCGACGTTGAAATAGCGTAGCACCACGAAGCGGAGACCATGCGCCCTGCCGGCGTCGTGCAGCATGATCTCCGACATCAGCTTCGACGTGCCGTAGGGCGAGATTGGTGCTGTCGGCGCCGTCTCGCGCACCGGCACTTGCTCGGCATTGCCATAGACGGCCGCTGTTGATGAAAAGATGAATTCCTGCACACCCGCCTTGATGGCGGCATCGAGCAGGTTGCAGGTGTTCATCGTGTTGTTGGCGTAGTAGCCGAGCGGATCGCGCACCGAATCCGGCACCACGATCGATGCGGCGAAATGTATGATCGCAGTGGCTCCATGCCGGGCGATCGTCTGTTCTACCAGCTCCCGGTCGCCCGACGAGCCAGTGACGAATGGCACTTTGTTGGGCAGCAGAAAACGGAATCCGGTTGACAGGTTGTCGAGTACGACCACTGGCTCACCGACGTCAGTGAGCTCATGCACCATGTGGCTGCCGATGTAGCCGGCGCCGCCAGTGACCAGGATCGTCATGAATCGAGCCCCTCTAAATTTCGTCAAATCTTACCGGATCGGGCGTGAAAGAGTGCTTAGACCGCGCCCCGGGCGATCGTTATGGCGGTCATGTTTAATGCTCGGTATATGACCGCCGACGGAAGCACAATGGCCGAGATTCTCTTCATCAAGACCTCGTCCCTCGGGGATGTCGTGCATCATATGCCCGCGCTGACCGAGGCGCGCAAAGCGCGGCCCGATGCGGTGTTCACTTGGTTGGTGGAGGAGCCCTTCGCGCCGCTTATCGCCCTGCATCCGGCGGTCAACAAGGTCATTCCGGTTGCCTGGCGGCGGTGGCGCAAGTCGGTCTACGTCCCGGCAACGCTCGGCGAGATTGCCGACAGCCTGCGCGACATCCGTGCGCATCGCTACGACCTCATCGTTGATAGCCAGGGTCTTCTGCGTTCTGGCATTTTTGCACGGCTCGCGCATGGCCGCCGGCACGGCTACGATTCGTCGAGCATTCGAGAGCCCTTGGCCTCGCTGTTCTATGATGTTCGGCATCGCGTCAGCCGCGAGCTGCACGCGGTGGAGCGGAATCGCATCCTCAGCGGCCTCTCGCTCGGCTATTCGCCTCAGGGCGCGCCCGATTTCGGTCTAACGCGCGCGCGCCTGGCCAAGCCGGATGGCGGCTTTGCGGTGCTGCTGCATGCCACCGCGCGGCCAGAGAAGCAATGGCCGGAAAAGCATTGGATTGCGCTCGGCCGCGCGCTCGCCCGGGAAAATTTCGATCTCGTGCTGCCGTGGGGAACACTGGACGAGCGCGAACGGAGTGACCGTATCGCCGCCGCCTTGCCGAGGGCGCGCGTGCCAGACCAGGCGCCGCTCGACGTGGTTGCCCGCCTGCTCGCCGGGGCGCGGTTCGTTGTCGGCGTCGATACCGGGCTTTTGCATCTCGCCGCCGCGCTCGGCGTACCGCTGGTTGCGATATTCGTCGGCAGCAATCCCGGTCTCACCGGCCCGATCGGCTACGGGCCGATGGCGGTGCTCGGCGCTGAGGATGCACCGCCGTCAGTCGAAGAGGTGGTTGATGCGGTCGGGAAGACGACGCGCTAGGCCGCGCCGGCGCGCAGCAGATCGTGAATGTGGATAATGCCGACCGGTTTGCCACCCTCAACCGCGAACACCGCGGTCACCTTGGTCGAATTGAGCAGCTCCAGTGTTTCGCTGATCAATTGATCGGGCCGCACCGTCTTCGGCGAACGCGTCATCACGTCGTCGACGCGCTGATCGAGCAGATCGTTGCGCATGTGGCGGCGCAGGTCGCCGTCAGTGATGATTCCGACCAGAAGCCCGCGCGGGTCGGTGATGCCGACGCAGCCGAATCCTTTGGTCGTCATCACAATGATTGCGTCCGACATGCGCGTGCCGAGCGGCGTCAGTGGGACTGTGTCGCTGGCGTGCATGAACTCTGCCACCGTCTTGAGTTGTGCACCCAGCTTACCGCCGGGGTGCAGCAGGCCGAAATCCACGGCAGTGAAGCCGCGGCTTTCCAGGAGAGCGATTGCCAGCGCATCGCCGAGCGCAAGCTGCATCAGCGAGGAAGTGGTCGGCGCCATGTTGTGCGGACAGGCCTCGCGCGCTTGCGGCAATGCCAGCACCACGTCCGCGTTTTTAGCCAGCGTCGACTCGGGATTGGCCGTCATCGCGATCAGCCCGATGCGGAAACGGCGCGAGTAATCGGTAAGATTTTTGAGCTCCGCCGTCTCGCCCGACCATGATAGCGCGATGATCACGTCGTTGTTGGCGATCATGCCGAGATCGCCATGGCTCGCTTCACCCGGATGCACGAAGAAAGCTGAAGTTCCAGTCGAGGCAAAGGTGGAGGCGATCTTGCGGCCGACATGGCCGGACTTGCCCATGCCGGTGACGATCACGCGGCCCTGCGCAGCCCGAATCAAATCGACCGCCGCGGCGAAGCTCGCGCCAAGCCCGTCGCGCAACGCTGCGGCGAGCGCGTCGATGCCGCCGCCTTCCGCGTCGAGCGTACGCAGCGCGGATTCGATTGTCGCCTGTGCGCGGTCATTGCTCATATCGGCTGGCTTGGGTCTGGCCATGCGTGCTTCCAAAGTCTCTAATTTAATAGCATAGAATGGGCGGTGCGTCAGGTTTCGTGCGTCTCAGACGTTAAACAGAGATCCGTGGATTTGAGTTAGCGGGGTTTCCGGAGCACGTCGCGTACGCTCGCCACAACAGTCTCGACCGCAACGTCGGCGGTGCGACGATGGCTGACCGCATCGTTGCCCTCTGTCCGTACGCGGTTTCGCGCCGCCTCATCGCCGGGCGGCTCGAGAATCGCGGCGATCGGATTGAGCGGCTGCCAATGCCAGGGGCTGGTCGGCCCGAAGATCGCGATCGTTGGCGTGCCGATCGCGGCGGAGACATGCATCAGTCCGGAATCGTTGGTGACCGCGCCGTCGGCAGAGGCGAGGGCGAGGATCGCGTTCCGCAAATCGTTGCTGGTGAGATCGCGCACGCCGTTGCCGGCCGCAGCGGCAATCTTCTGGGCGAGCGCCGTTTCGCTCGGCCCGCCCAAGACCCAGACCGACGCGCCGTCTTTCACCAGAACACGCGCCAATTCGCCGTAGTGATCGACCGGCCAGGCCTTGCCGGCACCGACCGCGCCGGGCGAAAGCGTCACGATCGGGCGCTTGTCGTCAGCGAGTCTGCGCTGTTCGCACCAACGAGTCATTTGTTCTGCCGGTACCTTCAGTTCAGGCAGCGGCCATTCGGCCGGCAGGTTCGCGTTCTTCGGCAAGGCCAGCGTCCCCATTCGGTCGATCATACGCGGCAGCTGATTTTCGCCGCGGCGCAAGTCGTTGATAAGCCAGAAGCGCAATTCGCCCGCGAAACCGGTGCGCACCGGAATGCCGGCAAGCCATGGCGCTAGCGCCGCCTTCCACTTGCGCGACATGATGAGGGCTTGCACGTAACCGCCTGCACGCAATTGCGCGACAAGCTGGCGCTGGTGCGCGATGCCAAGCCGGCGGCGCGGCAGATCCGCAACGATCGCTTTGCGCACGCCCGGCATGTAGTCGGCGAGCGGTGAACACAACGTGCTGCTGACGATATCGACTGGCCGCTCGAGCACCTGTGCGCGTAGCAGCTTTACCACTGAATGGCAGCGCACGAAATCGCCGATCCAGGCATAGGGGACGATGACGACCGGCGCTTCCTGCAAGGCCTGGCTCATAAGTTGTCGCGACGTCCCCAATCTACCGGATTCGGGCCGGCCGGCGTGCCGTTAACCTTTGCGGACGAGGGCTGTCCAGCGCGGATTTACCGGCTTTATTGCGCCGCATTGCGCCGGCAGGCGGACTAAGGCAAAGGAAAGCCGGACGGCGAGGTAAGGCATGCTCTTGGTTACCGGCGGCGCCGGGTTCATCGGGTCGAATTTGGTGGCCAGCCTCAACGAGGCGGGCTCAAGCGACGTCGTTGTCAACGACCTACTCGGAAAGGACGATACCAAGTGGCGTAACTTGGCCAAGCGCCAAGTGGCCGATCTGGTGCCGCCCGCCGAGTTGATGAAATGGCTGCACGGCCGCAAGCTCGACGCCGTCATTCACATGGGCGCTATCTCCGACACAACCGCTACCAACGGCGACCTGGTGATGGAAAACAATTTTCGCTTGTCGCTGCACTTGCTCGACTGGTGCACGACGACGCGCACGCCGTTTATCTATGCCTCGTCCGCCGCGACCTATGGCGACGGTAGCGCAGGCTTCAGCGACGACTGGTCGCTGGGGGCTCTGCGCAAGCTGCGCCCGATGAATCTCTACGGCTGGAGCAAGCATCTGTTCGATCTCGCCGTGGCCGACCGCTACGCGAAAGGGCAGAACTTGCCGCCACATTGGGCCGGCTTGAAATTCTTCAACGTCTACGGCCCGAACGAATATCACAAGGGCCACATGGCGAGCGTGCTGTCGAAGGTGTTCGATGAGGCGAAGGCCGGCAAGCCAGTGCGACTGTTCAAATCGCATCGCGACGGCATCGCGGACGGCGACCAGCGGCGCGACTTCATCTATGTGGACGACGCCGTGGCGGTGATGCGCTGGCTGCTCGACGCCACCTCGGCGAGCGGCATCTTCAATATTGGTACGGGCAAGGCGGAAAGTTTCCGCGACATGATCGGTGCTATGTTCAAGGCGATGGGGCGGCCGGCCAACATCGAATATGTCGATATGCCGGAAGCGATTCGCGGTCAGTACCAATATTTCACGCAGGGCAGCATCGATAATCTGCGCCGTGCGGGATATAACAGCGGCTTCACGCCGCTTGAGACCGCCGTCGGCCGTTACGTCACCGACTATCTCGATCGCGCCGACCGGTATCGCTGAACTTATGTTCGACTTCGATAAGCATCTCACCGACCTTGCCGTGCAGACGGTGCTCTGCGTAGGCGACCTGATGCTCGACGAATTCGTTTACGGCGAGGTATCACGCATCTCGCCGGAGGCACCCACGCCGGTGATCGCGGCCAAGCGCACCGAAACGATGATTGGCGGCGCCGGCAACGTCGCGCGCAACCTGGTCGCGCTCGGCACGCGCTGCATCTTCGTCGGCGTCGTCGGTAGCGACGAGGCCGGCACTGCGCTCACCCAGGCGCTTTCCGCCAACCCGTTGATTGAATTTCATCTCGTCGTCGATGCCGGACGCCTGACCACGCGCAAGGTCCGTTTCGTATCGGAGCATCATTCGACGCATCTCTTGCGTGCCGATTGGGAGATGGCGCAGCCGATCGATGCGGCGAGCGAAGATGCGCTGATCGGCCACGTGGTCAAGGCGATGCCGCGCGCTGGTGCGGTGGTGCTGTCCGATTACGCCAAGGGCGCCTTGACGCCGCGCGTGATCCGCGCGGTCATCGATAAGGCCCACGAACTGGGCAAGCCGGTCGTGGTCGATCCGAAAGGCCGGGACTACAGCATCTATAAAGGCGCGACGTTGATCACGCCGAACCGGCAGGAGCTTGCCGATGCGACCCACCTGCCGGCGCAGACCGAGGATGAAATCGCCGCCGCGGCAGCGGAACTTGGCCGTGCGCTTGGCACCAAGGCGGTGCTGGTCACGCGGAGCGAAGCTGGCATGACCCTGGTGGGCGAGGGCACCGCCATTCACATTCCAGCCTACGCCGTGCGCGTGCGCGACGTTTCCGGCGCCGGCGATACCGTTGTCGCGGTGCTGGCGGTGATGCTTGCCATGCGCGCCGATTTTGAATCGGCCATGCGTGCGGCCAACGCCGCCGCGGCGGTGGTGGTCGGGAAGCGCGGGACCGCGACGCTGTCGGTCGCTGAGCTGCGCTCGCGCATCTTGCCGGCCGCGACGCTCGCGCCCGAGGAAAAGATCGTCTTCGATTGGGCGCTGCTCGACGAGCACCTGGCCTCATGGCGCCGGCAGAGTCTGCGCATCGGCTTCACCAACGGCTGCTTCGACCTGCTGCACCCCGGCCACATCAAATTATTGGTCGGCGCACGCGCGGCCTGCGACCGGTTGGTGGTGGGTTTGAACGGCGATGCCTCCGTGACGCGCCTGAAAGGCGCCGGCCGCCCCGTGCAGCCGGTGCAGGCGCGCGCCGAGGTGTTGGCCGCGCTCGAAGCGGTCGATCTGGTCGTCGTGTTCGACGAGGATACGCCGGAGAGCCTGATCGCGCGCGTGAAGCCGAGCGTGCTGATCAAGGGTAGCGACTATACGCGCGAACAGGTCGTCGGCCGCGACGTCGTCGAGGCGCTTGGCGGCGAGGTGATCCTGATTGAGATCGTGCCCGGGCATTCGACCAGCGCGATGGTCGAGCGCACACGCGCACCAAAAACGTAATTAGCTGCCGCGTTTGCGCGCGGACGAGGCGATCAGAGTTTGCGTCTAATCGGTTGACCTCTCGGCGGCTGCCAGTCCTGTTGCTGCTCGTATCGCTTGGCGTAGCGGTAGAAAGTCCCTTCGAAATTGCCGAACGCGATGACGAAGCCGGCCCACCCGTCAATGAAGCCAAGTTTGAAGATGTAGTGCTTGAGGAACGACCAAAGGCCGTGACCGAGTGCTCCCGCCATCGAGACGCGCTTGTCGGCAAGCTTTTGCACGCCGAGGGAGGAGTAGCGGTTCATCTTCTTGATGAGCTCTTCCATATTGCGAAACGGGAATTGCCAGACCGTATTCTTGAGCGTGCCGAGCCGCTTGCCACTCAGATTCTCGAAGCCCTCATGCACCGGATCGAGTTCGTAGCGCATCGCGCCTTTGCGAAAGAGCTGCGGCTGGCGGAAATTCGGATACCAGCCGGAGCCGCGGATCCAACGTCCCATCATGTAGCTCCTGCGCGGCACCCGGTAGATGTCGTGTGCGGGCGTGCCGGCGATCAGGGCGAGAATCTCATCTCGCAGGGCCTCGGTGCAGCGCTCATCGGCGTCCAGGCTGAAGATCCAATCGCATTTGCAGACTTCGATCGCACGGTTGCGCAGATCGCCGAAGCCATTGAACGGCACCTCGACCACACGCGCGCCGAGCGAGGTGGCGATCTCAGCGGTGCGATCGACACTGAACGAATCCACTACCACCACCTCGTCGGCCCATAGCACGCTGGAAACGGCGGCGGCGATCTTTTCCGCCTCATTATAGGTCAGGATATAAGCTGATATCTTTTGCATTATCGAATGCCGGTTAACGCTGCAAACGGTAGACAAGGTAACATTGCCGGGTGCGTCCACCCTAGGGGATTTGTCGGCGCCGAGGACTTCGGCTAAAGCCTCAAGTCAATGCGCGACTTTTTGCGGGGATTTCTGTGGCCGAGTTGATTTCCGTTATCCTCACCACCTACAACCGCGAGGACGCGCTGGAAGCAGTATTGCGCTCGTTAGCACACCAGAGCGATCGGGATTTCGAGGTCGTGGTGGCGGACGATGGCTCGGCGACATCGACAGGGCAACTTGTTGATGCATGGAAGGCCAAGATTGGCCGCGGGCTCGAGCATGTCTGGCACGATGACCAAGGTTTTCGTGCTGCGGAGATTCGCAATCGGGCGATCCTCGCCACGCGCGGCACCTACTGCATCTTTCTAGACGGCGACTGCATCGCGCGGCCGGACTTTGTCGCTACGCATCGCGCCCTGGCGGAGCCAGGCTGGTTCGTGACCGGCAACCGGATTTTGCTGTCTGACGCGCTCACTGCCAAAGTGCTGCACGAGAAGCTCGCGCCGGAAACCTGGAACTTTGCGCGCTGGATCTGCGAACGTCTCGGCGGCGGCATTAATCGCCTGGCCGCATTGCTGCGGCTGCCACTCGGACCTTTGCGCCGCTTGCGGCAGCAGAATTGGCAGGGCGCACGCTCGTGCAACCTTGCGGTCTGGCGTTCCGACCTCGACCGAGTCGACGGCTTCGACGCCGCCTACACAGGCTGGGGCAAGGAGGACTCCGATATCATCGCGCGCCTGCTGCACGCCGGCGTGCGGCGCAAGGACGGCGTGTTCGCGACTGGAGTGCTGCATCTATGGCATCCGGAAGCCGACCGCTCGCAGCTAGCCGAGAATGAGCGCAGGCTTGCTAGTATTGTCGAGAGTGATCGCGTGCGTGCGCGACGTGGTCTTTCGGCGCTCGCCATCGGCGGCGCGACCCAGGCGCCGCGGATCTTCAGCGGCTCTGCCTGTGCGCCCAAGCCCGCTCCGCCGACGGCCACGGCGAGAAGCGCAATAAGAACTGATATGATTTTCCCACGCATTGTCGTCCTCCAGGGCGCATTTCTATTTGCGCGTTGAGCGCGGACCGTGGCGTGATTGTGGGCGGAAACGGCGGTGTGAGGCAAGCCTGCGGGGATCGCGGCAAATCGACTAGTGCTGCTCGGCACTCTCCTGATGCCAGACCAAAAGCCGGCGGCGAATGAGCGCCATGGCTTTGATCAGCGCGTAGCCGACGATTGCGATCTCGAC
>Ga0207788_1000207_pt1 | contig 8986 bp, 8 predicted proteins | sample LuqExpMetageno79_FD_187836 | JGI IMG/M metagenome (GOLD analysis project Ga0207788, IMG submission 187836) | Tropical forest soil microbial communities from Luquillo Experimental Forest, Puerto Rico - Sample 79 (SPAdes) | ecosystem: Environmental > Terrestrial > Soil > Tropical forest ... | reverse complement strand
GAAATCCAGCAGATTGATCTCAACCCGGTTATCGTGCACGCCAAGGGACAAGGCGTTTCGATCGTTGACGCCCTAATCGTCAAGCAGCACGCGCAGCGCAGCACGGCGGAATGAGGAACCAGCCAATGGGCCCGTACAAGGATATCGGCGTCGAGAAAACCGGCCATGCGGCGCTGATCGAGATCCGCCGCCCGCCCAACAATTTCTTCGACATCGCGCTGATCCAGGAAATCGCAACGGCGCTCGAGACGCTCGACCAGGACGCCGATTGCCGCGCGGTGGTGCTGGCCGCGCAAGGCAAGGCGTTCTGCGCCGGAGCGAATTACGGCGACGGTTCGACCCTTAATAAGAACGGCCAGCGGCCAGGCGAGCTCAACCGTGAGAAGATGGTGCGGCATTTGTACCTTGAGGGAAATCGGCTGTTCCGCACCAAGAAGCCGATCATCGCTGCTGTGCACGGCGCGGCGGTCGGCGGTGGGCTCGGCCTCGCCATGGTGGCGGATTTCCGAGTCGCCTGCCCGGAGACGCGTTTCTGCGCCAACTTCACCCGGCTCGGCTTCCATCCAGGTTTCGGACTGACGGTGACGCTGCCGCTCGTGATCGGCCCGACGAAGGCGGCGATGATGTTCTACACCAGCCGCCGCGTGCGCGGCGACGAAGCCTATGAAATGGGGCTCGCCGATGTACTTGTACCGCAGGACAAGGTGCGGGAAGCGGCCCTGAAGCTCGCGGCGGAAATCGCCGAGAACTCGCCTCTCGGTCTGATCTCCACGCGCGCGACCATGCGTAGCGAACTCGCCGAACGCGTGCTCAAGGCGACAGAGCACGAGCTCAAGGAGCAGACCTGGCTGCGCCAGACCGATGACTTCAAGGAAGGCGTCAAGGCCACCGCCGAGCGGCGCGTGCCGAATTTCGCAGGCCGCTGAATCCGCAACGTGCTGTGCGAACTCGGGCGATAGATTACAGCGCGCCGCTGTTGTATGAAGTCCGGCGCGGTCGGCGAGATAGGCGATGCTTGACACTGCGGACCAGTCGAAGAAACCTGCTCAGGATGTTGTCGGCGGTCCGCCGCTCGATTTTCAGGAGCACTTGCGGCGCTTGGAGGCGCGCGGACTAGTCACACGCATCGACCACGCAATCGACAAAGACAGCGAACTGCACCCGCTGGTGCGTTGGCAGTTCCAGGGCGGGCTTGCCGAAGAGCAGCGGCGCGCCTTTCTCTTCACCAACGTCGTCGACGGCTCTGGCCGGCGCTACGACATTCCGGTCGCCGTCGGCGCGCTCGGCGCCTCGCCGGAAATCTACGCCGTCGGCATGGCCAAGCCGGTCGACGAGATCGGTGACGCTTGGACTCAAGCCGTTGCGCATCCCATCGGGCCGGTGCTCGTTAAGTCCGCCGCCTGCCAGGAAGTCGTGATCAAAGGCGACGCCCTGCTCCGCCCTGGCGAAGGACTCGCATGCCTGCCGGTGCCGATCTCGACGCCCGGCTTCGACTCCGCGCCCTATCTTACCGCGACGCTCTGCATCACCCGCGATCCCGATAGCGGCGCGCAAAACATGGGTACCTATCGCGCCGCGCTGAAGGCGCAGGACCGGCTCGGCGTGCGCATGTCGTCGCGGCCCGGCGGCGCCGGCGGCTACCTGCACTGGCGCAAATATCAGAAGCGCAAGCAGCCGATGCCATGCGCCATCGTCATCGGCTGCGCGCCGGTAGTGATGTTCACTGGGCCGCAGAAGCTCGCGATCGATCTCGATGAAATGTCGGTCGCAGGCGGGCTCGCCGGCGCTCCAATCCGCGTCGTCAAGGCGACCACTATCGACCTCAACGTGCCGGCCGATGCTGAGATCGTCATTGAGGGCTTGATCGATAGCGAGATGCTCGAGCCGGAAGGACCATTTGGCGAGAGCCATGGCCACGTCGCGCTGGAAGACTTCAACATGTCGATGCGGGTGACGGCCATCACACAGAAGAAGAAACCGGTGTTCGTCTCGATCATCAGCCAGGTCACGCCGAGCGAATCAAGCGTGATCAAGAAGGTGGCGTTCGAGCCAATGTTTCTGACGCACCTGCGCGATCAGCTCGGCATCCACGGCATCAAGCGCGTGGCGATGCATGAGCCGTTCACCAACCTGCGCAAGGTGATCTTCCTGCAGTTCGCGCGCGGCACCGCCCGTACGGAAATCTGGCGCGGCCTTCAAGGCGCGGCGGCGCTGCGCGCCGACTGCGGCAAGATCTGCATCGCGGTGAGCGAGGACATCGATCCGGCGAACGTAGACGCCATCTTCTGGTCGCTCGCCTACCGCTCTAATCCCGGCATCGACGTGCAGATCATGCCCTATCGCTCCTCCGGGCACGGCCCTAAATCAGACAAGCGCGAGGATTCGACCATCCTGATCGACGCCACGCTCAAGCAGGACATGCCGCCGCTCGCCTTGCCGAAGCGTGAATTCATGGAGCGCGCGCTCACGCTGTGGAAGAAGCTCAACCTTCCGCCGATCACCCCGCAGCCGCCCTGGTACGGCTACTCGCTCGGCGACTGGGACGAGCTCTATGACACTTACGCGCGCCGCGCAGTCGAAGGCTGCTGGGAGGAAAGCGGAAACGAGACGATCAAGAGGCGACGCGGCGGGCTGACACCGGAGACTCCGGCGCGAAATGTCGAGGGTCCACCCAAGAAGTCCTGATCGTCGGTTGCATGCGATGAACAAACTGGCATCCTTTCGCTTCATCGGGCAACCCATAGCGCGCACTGAGGACCAGCGACTGGTCGTCGGAAAGGGACAGTTCACCGACGACTTCAGTTTCGAGGGCCAGGCTTGTGCAGCGATAGTGCGTTCACCGCATCCGCACGCGCGCATCGTCTCGATCGACAAAGCCAAAGCGCTGGCGATGCCCGGCGTGCTCGGCGTGTACACCGGCGCCGATTGCGCCGCCGACGGGCTCGGTGCCATCCCACATGATCCGGTGCCGAAGACGCGCGACGACATGAAGCTCACCGCCCCCGGCGGCGGCGCAATCTTCATCGGCCCGCATCTGTTGTTGCCCGCCGATAAGGCCCGCCATGTGGGCGAGGCGGTCGCGATGGTGGTGGCAAATACAAAAGCGCAGGCGCTCGATGCCGCAGAAGCGGTCGAGATCGCATACGAGGAATTGCCGTTCGTGCTGCATTCGGAAGATGCCATGCAGCCGGGCGCGCCGACCATTTGGGACGAGGTGCCGAACAATATCCTCGTCGACACCCGTTTCGGCGATGCTGCCGCCACCGACCGCGCCTTCGCGCAAGCCGCCAACATCGTGGCGATGGATTTCAATATCCCCCGCGTCACTGGCGCGCCGCTGGAGCCGCGCGCCTGCGTCGCCAATTACGACGCGGCCAGTGGCCGTTACACCCTTTATGCCGGCAATGGCGGCGCGGTGCGGCAGAAAAACGAGCTCGCCAGGGTACTCGGCATCAAGCCGGATACGCTGCGCGTGCTGTCCTTCGACGTCGGCGGCAATTTCGGCACGCGCAACCGCGTCTATCCAGAATACGGCCTGATGCTGTGGGCCTCGCGCAAGCTCGGCCGGCCGGTGAAGTACACCGCCACCCGCTCGGAATGCTTCATCAGCGACTATCAGGGCCGCGACCTGGTGGCGAAGTTCGAGTTGGCGCTTGACGCCAAGGGCCGCTTCACGGCGCTGCGCGCCACCAACATCAGCAATGCCGGTGCGCGCTGCGTGTCGCTGTCGCCGCTTTCCAAGGGCGCCGGCCTAATCACCGGCAACTATGCGATCCCCGTGGCGTCGCTCCGCGCGGTGTCGGTTTACACCAACACCGTTCCGACGCAGGCCTACCGCTCTTCCGGCCGTCCCGAGATTACCTTCGCGGTCGAGCGGCTGATCGACATCGCCGCGGAAAAGGTCGGCATCGATCGCATCCGCCTGCGCCGGCGCAATCTGGTGCGACCGAAAGCCATGCCCTACCGCAACGCCGTCGGCATGACCTACGACAGCGGCACGTACGAGGACAACATGGACCTTGCAATGCGCGTTGCCGACTGGGATGGCTTCAAGGCACGCCGGCGCGAGGCCAACAAACGCCGCAAGCTGCTCGGCCTTGGTCTCGCCAATTACGTCGAGTCCTCGATCGGAGCGCCCAAGGAACAAGCGCGCATCACCATCAAGCCGGATGGCGTCGAGGTCATCATCGGCACGCAGCCCGCCGGCCAAGGTCACCAGACTAGCTTCGCGCAGGTCGTGTCCGACCTGCTGCAGGTGCCGCTGGACAGCGTGCGCATCATCCTGGGCGACACCGACCTGGTGCGCGCCGGTGGCGGCACGCATTCGGGCCGCTCCATGCGGCACGCCGCCACCGTGTTCTCAATGGCTGCGACCACCCTGATCGCCAACGGCAAGCGCATCGCCGCACATCTGCTCGGCACAGTGCCAGATCACGTCCAGTTCAACGACGGCCGCTTCGCCGCGCGCGAAACTAACCGCACCTTTGATTTCCTCGAGCTAGCGGAGGAGATGACGAAGCACCCGGCGCCCGACGATCTCGCGAAAGGCCTCGCGGTCGTCACCGACAACGAGATGCACGATCCGGTGTTTCCCAACGGCTGCGCCATCTGCGAGATCGAGATCGATCCCGACAGCGGCAGCCTGTCCCTCAACCGCTATACCTGCGTTGATGACGTCGGCCGCTGCATCAATCCGCTAATCGTCGACGGGCAGACGCACGGCGCCATTACGCAGGGCATCGGCCAGGCATTATGGGAGAGGATCGTGGTCGACCCCGATTCCGGCCAACCGTTTACAGGCTCGTTTATGGACTACGGCATGCCGCGCGCGCATCTGCTGCCGTCGTACGCGACCGGGATCGTCGAGGTGCTGTCGCCGACCAATCCGCTCGGCATCAAGGCCGGCGGCGAGGGCGGCACGACGGCAGCGCCTGCGGTGATCGTGAGCGCTATTGTCGATGCGCTGAAGCCTTATGGCGTGCTCAATATTGATATGCCGGCGACGCCCTACCGCATTTGGCAGACGATCCAGGATGCTAAGGCGAAGGCCGTAGGCTAAAGCGCCCAGTCGGCCGGCAACACGCCGTTCGCACGCCCGCGTCCGATGTAATATTCCCACAGCTTGTCGATGTGCCGTTCGCGGTTGAAGTCGTCGGTGAAGGCTTTGATGTCGGCGGGGCCGAGCGGCACTACCGGCCCAAGTACCGCAGCATGGTGCATCGCCTGCGCATTCTCGACGAAATGGATGCTGTCGATCAGCACCGCCGGCACCGATTCCGCGACGATGACCTGGCCGTGAGCGCGGATCAACAGGCCTTGGTGGCTGGCAAGCGTGCGCGTCAGCGCGCGGCCCTTGTCGGCATCACTCACGTGGCTCGGATCTGGATGCACCGGAATACCGCTCGCCCAGCGCACCGCATGGTTTTTCACCGGCGCCAGCGCCGGACCCTCTGCCAGGGTGAATGACGTGGTGAGATCGTGATGGAAGTGTGCGCTGGCTTGCACATCGCTGCGGGCGCGGAAAATTTCGCAATGCAGATAGACTTCCGACGGCGGCTTCACACCGGTTGGCCCGGTGATCACTTTGCCGTCGAAGCTGCAAATGAGCAGATCGTCGGGGCCGACCTGCGAGCGGCTCTGCTCGAAGGACTGGATGAGTAGTGCGTCGCGCCCAGGCAGCCGCGCACCAATGTGGCCGCTGTAACCGAGAATGCCGAGATCGTTGAGCAACAAGGTCGCGGCTGCGACCTGCAAACGTAGGGTTTGTTCGATGCTCGGCATCGGGGCGCTCCGCCAAGAATTATGGCATTTTCCGCCTAGCCTTGGCATCATCTTCACGATGAGCCAATCACTGTGGAATTTCTCGCTCGCCGCCTATGCCAATAAGGCGGTGCAGGACGAATGCCTCGCGCTACAGGACGAGTTCGGCCTCGACGTGAACTTGATCCTGCTCTGCAGCTATCTCGGCGCCGTGCACGGCGTCACTTTGACCGCCGAAGAGACGGCGTCGGCTCGTGATGTTGTGCGGCAATGGCATGACGATATTGTACGTCCGCTGCGTGTCGCGCGACGCAGCCTGAAGCCGATCGAACGGCAGGACGCGCAGAGATTGCGCGCGCAGATCAAAGCTGCGGAGCTGGAATCGGAGCGCATCGAACAAACCATGCTGCAGCAGTGGGCCGATGCCCGGCTCGCGCAGTGGCGGCGCGGCGAAGCGCGCGCTGCTGTTCCGACAAACCTGCAGGCGCTGCTCGCAGCGAGCGGCATCGAACGGCTGACCGCAGAAACGGCCATGTCGCACATTATTGCGGGCGCGCTTGGCGCCGCGCAGCTTCGATAATTTCGCTCCAAGGCACCGCACGGCTGCTCTCCTGTGCCGAGTTGAGCGCCGCATAGACCGCAGCCAAGGCCTGGATGAGCGCGCCCGAGTTTGTTTGACTGAGGCCGCCTTCTTGGCGGCCTCTCTCATTTTTTTGGCTTCCTCTTCCAACTCTTGCGCCAATGAACCTCGCTTGTGGTCGCCGCAAATAATTCTACTGACCAGCGCCGCAGGAATTTACATGGTCGCGCAAGGTTCATGCTATAGGTGCAGCATGAAGTCGCAATTACAGTGGAGCAATATCATGAGTGATTTCGCCTATTCGTTCGCAAGGGTTCTTATTCCCATTCTTTTTATCGTTTCCGGCATCGGTAAGTTCCTCAACGTCACCGGCATTGCCAATCATCCCGCCCTCACAAATTTCATGAACGCCTTTGGCGAGATAACGACGCGGACGACACTCGGGTACATCATTGCCGCAATAGAGGTCTTCGGCGGCATTTCCGTTTTAATCGGTCTCAAGACCCGTTGGGGGGCAATCGCACTTATTCTCTTCACCGCTTGCACAATTATCTTTGCGCACAACTTCTGGACAATGGAGGGTGCCGCACGTGCCGCCAACCAGGTACAAGCGCTAAAAAATCTTGCGATTATGGGCGGACTGCTGACGATCGCGATCATGGGGGCAGGACGCTATTCGCTCGATAACGCCATAGCTGCACGCGCCTAGCTAAACGCAGCTTTGCTGGATGTTTTGGCGCCCAAGGTAATCCGTCTTACCGGTTATTCCTGTCGCCGCTTCGTACGCTGCCTGGATCATCAGCGACTGAAATTCCATGGTAGCCTCTCCGTTTGAGGTGCGTGGGATGACAAATGATCGCATTAATTGGGTCTGGCGCGGACAGCCAATCGAGATTGGTTTTGACACCCGGGGCAACGGACCAGCGGTTCTAATGCTTCCGGCACTTAGCTCGATCTCAACTCGCGCCGAGATGCGTCCGTTGGCCGAGCAGTTAGCATCGGATTTCAAGACAACTGCTGTTGACTGGCCCGGGTTCGGAGACCGTCCGCGCCCGGCTATTGCCTGGGACCCAAGCGCCTACCGGACATTTCTCGCCTTCATCCTTGAGACGCTGACCAAGCCGTGGGCAACGGTGGCGGCCGGACACGCCGCCGGCTACTTGATCGAGCATGCGGCTACACATCCAGGTTCGGCCGGGCGGCTTTGCCTTGTGGCGCCTACGTGGCGTGGCCCGCTGCCAACAATGATGGGCGGGCGTCCGGCGGTGTTCCGACTTGTGTCAAGGCTTATCGATCTACCTGTAATCGGCTCTGTACTGTACAGGCTCAATGTAAACAGACCAATGATCCGCATCATGGGCCGAGGCCACGTGTATGCTGATCCAGCATGGCTTGATGATCCTCGTTTGGCAGAAAAACTTGCTGTCACAAATGCGCCGGGAGCGCGCCACGCTTCATTCCGATTTGTCGCCGGAGAACTCGACCCCATGTCCACGCATGATGCGTTCCTAGCGGCCGCACGAAAGATTGCTGACCCGGCTCTCGTCGTATATGCGGCCAACACGCCGCGGCGGTCAAAGGCCGAAATGGAGGCGTTGGCCCAGATCCCGGGCTTTCGATCGCGCGAACTCACAGCCGGCAAGCTGGCGGTGCATGAGGAATATCCCATCCTCGTTGCTAAGGCGCTCCAAGCGTTTCTGAGCGAAAGTAGATAACCGTCCTTCGTTATCCCGATCTGCGAAGTCGCCATGACTGAGCACCCACGCCTTGAAAATTTTATCGTCTCGGAGCCCGCCTATTGATATGCATCAATTGGTTGGCGTGCCTGCCGTTTCAGGTAACGACCCGGATTTTGGCGGTTTTGCCCTTGAAATGCCGTTTCGGACGGCCATCCGTCGTTTTAAGCGGGTAGAATGGATCAATGACGCTCTGGCTTGTATTTGCAGTGATGACGGCGGCGGCGATCTTCGCCGTGCTGTGGCCCTTGGGACGGCGCAAGCCCCTGCGCGAGGGCAACGATGTCGCCGTCTATCGCGACCAACTAGATGAAATCGGACGTGACCGTTCCGCCGGATTGATCGGCGAAGCCGAGGCTGCGGCGGCCCGCATTGAGGTGTCGCGCCGCTTGCTTGCAGCTGTGGATGTCGCGGCGGCCGAAAAGCCCGCGCCGGAAGCGGCCGCGGGGCGCAGGCGGCAGGTGACCGCGATCGTCGGATTGGTGCTGCTACCGATCGGGGCGGTGCTGCTCTATCTCGCGCTCGGCTCGCCCGACCTTCCGGGCCAGCCTGTAGCGACGCGCACCACGGCGCCGAACGACCACTCGATCGAAACCATGGTTGCGCAAGTGGAAAATCATCTCTTGCAAAATCCCGACGACGGTCGTGCCTGGGAAGTGCTGGCTCCGGTGTATATGCGGATCGGTCGTTACGACGATGCAGCGAAGGCCTGGAGCAATTCGATCCGCCTGAACGGAAGCACCGCAGTTCGCGAGGCCGAATACGGTCAAGCCCTAGTCGCTGCCGCTAACGGCGTGGTCACCGCCGATGCCAAGGCTGCTTTCGAGCGCGCCTTGAAGCTCGACAAAGACGACGTAATGGCTCGCTATTTTATGGGCATGGCGGCCGACCAGGATGGCCGGCGCGCCGA
>Ga0207788_1000201_pt1 | contig 9195 bp, 8 predicted proteins | sample LuqExpMetageno79_FD_187836 | JGI IMG/M metagenome (GOLD analysis project Ga0207788, IMG submission 187836) | Tropical forest soil microbial communities from Luquillo Experimental Forest, Puerto Rico - Sample 79 (SPAdes) | ecosystem: Environmental > Terrestrial > Soil > Tropical forest ... | reverse complement strand
GGACTTTTTCAACAGAATCGGCCCTTCGCGGACATACGCAAGTGCGCTGCAAATGTCTGCTTCCGGGGGTAAAGCGGATATCGCTTACGCCAGCAGGGCCACGCAAAAGCTGGATCAAGGTCCGCAATCCGAAGTCGCCGGCTTACATGCGCTTCGCGGACTGAACCTGGTGAACCGCCGGCAGTCACAACGCCTCACGCCTAAATCTAAATCACAATATGTCGATGTTGGTCTTTATTTGCTGCGACTGCGAAATGCGAGTGCGTCGGCCATTTGGAACTGTGTCCCGGGAATTCGTGTTTCCCTACACGGAGGGAGGCCGAGCACAGAGCCGCAAGCGCCTAGCAGGCGGCGAGGACTATGAGGCTTGATATGAGGCGAAGAAGACAGGCACGTCGAAGCGCCGGATCAAGAAAGCGGTCAAGTAAGTCCGTAATAGCAGGCGCAAGGTCGAGCGCGAACTCGGACGCCGATCTCTTCGCTCAATCAGCTATAGGCCTGTATGGTCAAGGTGCATGGCAGGTGCGCAGGGATGACTTTGGCGCACCCGCAAACGGAAGGGTGACAACGCTCGAAACGGCACGAGCGGCGCAAGAGCCTCGATCTTCAAGAATCAGCGGGCGAAGCACTGCGTATTCCCAAGCTATCCGCCAAGTCGCGACCCGAAACACAAATGTTAAAACGACTGCACGACCGCATCTACGAGTGACTGAGGGCTGGCGCGAATTGAATATCGATTTTTCTTGTTTCGTTGGCGTCGCCAACGCGCTTGCCTTTGAAGCCATCGTGTTGATCGCAATTGTGGCCGTTTGGCTGGCGTGGAGCGCGTTGCCATGAGCGCCAGTGCGGACGGGATATTCTAGTCATGGCCGAAGAAGATTGGCGGCCACTGGCCACGTCGCGCGCCAGCGAACTGCCCACCAGCGCGGATTAGTCAATATTTGCAAGCGAGAACAATATGTAAAGTGTTCCCGCCGCAACAACGGTCGCAAGAAAAACTATGACCTATGCTGGCAAGTTTGCCGAACCCTTACTGTGCGCTGCTTGAACCGATCATCCAGCTTTCGATCTGTACCAATCGTATTTCGGAGTCTGCCGGCAACGCAGTGCGGAGCGTACCGTTCCGCATGCGCAGTTATGATCGTGCAGCAGCTCGTGCGCCCTCACACACATGTGAACACATATAAATGAAACCGCTATCTCCCGCCGTCGCCACCAACGGCGGTACGGCAGAGACGCGCGGAGCCGCGATGTCGGCTTTCAAAACACAGTGGAAGCGGCGGCGCGAGTGGGAGCATCCGTGGATCAGGCGCCCCCAGCACGAAGGACGAAAAAGAGGCCGCGTTCTGTCCATCGGGCGGCCTGAGTAAACCTTCCTGCAAATCGTCAGCTAGACGGAGAGAACCTACCTGGCGCTGAGTAAAAGTGGCCACACGGGTTTCGTTCCGAGAGTTGAAAGAGAGTGCGTCAGCTGGTCACATTCATGCGATAGTTCCGCAGCACGAACTTGAATTGCTGCACTGAGTTGGGGCGGGGAAGTGATAGGCTTCTCCGTTTCTCAGGGGGACTATGCAAACATAGCTTTTGAAATCTGCGATCGCGTGTACCCGGAGAGATGCAGATGGGCAGGCCGAAGTGGATGGACAATCACCCTACCTATAAGGACGTGGTGGAGTAGCAGAAGGGCCGCGCGAGTTTGGCGTCGTGGTACTCGAACCGCTGCCCATTGGCGTAGCGGCGCAAGTCTTGTCCGTCCTCATCGCAACTTCGGCTTCCTGTTGGCTGTTATAGACGCTATCGCCCACGATCACTTCAGTCATGCTCGGCATGGGCTTCTGGGGCTGGCTCACGATGGTGCATTTGTGAGTGGTTTGGTCTTCGATCACATAGAAATCAGCAAGAGCAGAGCCGGCAAACGTGACAGTGATCGCGGCGGCTACTAGGAACTTAGTTTTCATCAATAGTCTCCATGTAAGGGAACATTCAGGACGGAGCGGCCTAGATCAAACAGAGGGCGGAATACTTATTCCAATTAGGTCGGCCTGTCTGCACCGCGGTTTTTCAAACAGAAAGGCCGCGGTGGGCACGGCCCGCACCGCCGCCATTTCACACCCGACCGCGGCGGGGCGCAAGCAATCGTCGAGAGCCGAAGTCGGCGGCGCACATGCGTGACGATGGTCGCTTCTGCTTTAGCGGACCTAGCAAACCAGAACGTAACCGTCGCTAACGGCCCGTAGCGTGGCTCAAGCTCTTTGTGATCGCTGACGGCCCATTTCGGCCTAAGTCGTTGCCGCTACGAACGCCCGCTGTTCAGAGTAGAGCTGACATTATTTCCTCGGTCGTCCGCCGCCGGTCATGACCCGAAGCGGACACCCCCGCTGGGGGCTATTCAGGGAAAGGCCGGAATACTAGAGTCGGACTTGGGGCCTTGGCTCATCTGGAGGCTCCAATGAAGCGCGCTCTAGCTGCCCTGTTTGCCGTCGGCTTATTGGCTGGATTGGCCGCGTCGGCAAAAGCCCAATCTTCCATCACCGAGCAAGAAGCGCACGCCATCGGCGTCAATGCGTACCTCTATCTCTATCCGCTGATCACCATGGATGTGACACGGAAGCAATCCACAAACATCGAGCCGGGGAAAGAGGTCGGAAAGGGCCCGATGAATACGTTCACGAACGTAGCCGAATATCCCCCCGCCAATTACAAGACCGTCGTGCGAGTAAATTTCGACACCCTATATTCCATTGCATGGCTCGACTTGACCAAGGAGCCGATGATCGTGTCTGCGCCTGACACGAATGGTCATTACTATCTCCTGCCGATGCTCGATATGTGGACTGACGTGTTTGCCTCACCGGGCTGGCGGACGACGGGCACTCAGGCTGGCAACTTTCTCGTAACCCCGCCCGGCTGGACCGGCAACGTGCCGGTCGGAATGACGCGTATCAGCGCGCCCACTCCGATGGTTTGGATCATCGGACGAACGAAGACGGACGGCCCACAAGACTACGACGCCGTTCACAAGATACAGGCTGGATACAGGGCTACCCCGCTCTCAGAATGGGGCAAAACCGCAAAGCCGGCGGAAGTAAAGATTGATCCGACCATCGACATGAAAACACCGCCGAAGGTTCAGGTCGACGCAATGGCGGCGGAGAGGTTCTTCGGCTATGCGGCGGAGCTTCTCAAGGTCAACCCGCCCCACATCACCGACCAACCGATCGTCGCGCAAATGAGGAAGATCGGCATCGAGCTCGGCAAGAGCTTCGACATGACAAAGCTCGATCCTGCCGTTCGAAACGCTTTGGCGGGTGCCCCAGAAGAGGCCCAGAAATTGATGGCATGGAAGGTGCCAACGCTCGCGAGGGTCGCGAATGGCTGGTCGATGAACACTGACACCATGGGTGTATACGGCAACTACTACCTGAAGCGTGCCATTGTCGCCCAGGTCGGCCTCGGCGCGAATCTTCCTGAGGATGCCATCTATCCCATCAATCTGGGCGATGAGACCGGCAAGCCCCTCGATGGAGCTAACAAATACACGCTCCACTTCGACAAGAACGACATGCCCCCGGTGAGCGCCTTCTGGTCGGTCACCCTCTATGACTCTGAAGGCTTCCAGGTCGCGAACCCTCTCAATCGCTTTGCCATCAGCAGTTGGATGCCGTTTAAATACGACGCAGACGGATCACTCGACCTCTATTTCCAGAACGAAAGTCCCGGCAACGACAAGGAAGCCAATTGGCTTCCAGCCCCGAAAGGCGCATTCAACCTGACCATGCGCCTCTACGCTCCGAGATCGGAGGCGCTCACTGGCAAGTGGAACCCGCCGCCAGTCACGCGTGTGCAATCAACTACCGGCTTTAGCGCCCAATAGATTGGCACGAGCGCAGCGTTACGCCGAGTGTCCACTGCTCTATTGTTAATATCGGTCGATGCTTGAGCAATTCACTCAATATCTGCACGACGAAGTCCGTTTGATCGCGGAGGCTCCGCTTGTCTTTGGCGCAGCAGTTTTGTTCCTGGGCGCAATAATCTGGGTGGCGCTGAGATGGCGCTATTCCGGTATCATTGAGCGTAGCAGCCGCATGATAGCGCTCTACAAAGAGCGGCTAAATGGCGCTACACCCGATCAAGCCAAAGCCAAAATAGACAGCCTCGAGGGGCAAGTGGTCAGTCTCAAAAATCGCGAGTGGCCGAAACTTCATCCGGCTGCTGTTGCAGATTTTGAACGTGTCCTTGCATTGCGAGGACCTCATGTCGTTTCTGTTTTGCCGCAAGACAGGGATTCAAGTTTCTTGGCTCGCGATCTGGTTGATGCGTTCAAGCGGATTGGCTGGAAAGCAAAGCGTGATACAAGCTCGAGTGACATCCCTGACGGATTAAGCGTTTGGCCGGAAGACGATGTGGCACGCGCTATCTGTAATGCCCTGACGATGGCCACCGGCGCGGTAGTAATGGTGAGAGAGGACCAACGTCTCAAGGACCAAGGCACTTATGCCATTGGCGTAGGATACAAGCTGGACTGAAGGCGTACAGTTGGGACCCCCATGCGGTGCTGGCCGCATCGAAATTGGCGGCAAGCAATGATCAAGCCGTTCCGCATCAATGTCAGCGACGATGTGCTTGCCGATCTCAAAGCGCGATTGCAGCGCACGCGCTGGCCGGATGCGGAGTTGGTCAATGACTGGAGCCAGGGCGCGCCGCTGAGATGGATTCAGGATATCTGTCAATACTGGGCCAATACATATGATTGGCGCGCGCGCGAGGCCCAGCTCAATCGCTTTGACCAGTTCACCAGCGAGATCGACGGGCTGAGCATCCACTTCCTCCATGTGCGCTCGAAAGATCCCTCTGCGCTGCCTCTCATCATCACCCACGGCTGGCCCGGCTCGATCGTCGAATTTCAGAAAGTGATCGAGCCCTTGGTCGATCCGGCGGCGCACGGCGGTGATCCCACCGACGCCTTTCATGTCGTGTGTCCGTCGCTGCCGGGATTTGGCTTCTCCGCGAAACCGAAGACGACCGGCTGGGGCGTCGAACGCATCGCCACGACCTGGGCCATATTGATGGATCACCTTGGCTATGCGCGTTACGGCGCGCAAGGCGGTGATTGGGGCTCCCTGGTGACGACCTCACTCGGCGCGCAGGACGATAAGCGTTGTGCAGGCATCCACATTACGCTCGCGTTCAGCGCCGCACCGAAGGTCGAGGGCGAACCGACGGCTGAGGAGAAGAGGGCACTTGCCGGCCTCAAGCACTACGTCGATCTAGACTCCGGCTACGCAAAGCAGCAATCGACGCGCCCGCAGACGCTCGGGTACGGGCTGACGGATTCACCCGCGGGACAGGCGGCTTGGATCCTGGAGAAATTCTGGGCGTGGACCGATTGCGACGGCCACCCCGAAAACATCTTCAATAGAGATGACCTGCTCGACAATGTCATGCTCTATTGGGTGACCGGGACGGCGACCTCTTCAGCGCGGCTCTATTGGGAGTTTGGTAAGCGCCGGACCACGCCTATTGTTAATGTGCCGACCGGGGTCGCGGTGTTCCCCAAGGAGATCATCAGGCCGGTGCGACGCTGGATGGAGCCGAATTTCACGAACATCACCCATTGGAGCGAGATGGAAAAGGGCGGCCATTTCGCGGCCTTCGAGCAGCCGGAATTGTTTGTGCGCGACGTCCGAGCGTTCTTTCGGACCTTGCGATAGCATACACAAGGCCCTTTCCAGACCAGCGCCCCGACTGGATCGCGGCAGTACAACCGCCAATGCTAAGATCGGGCGAGAAGGTGTTGCCCTCGTTCACGCACCAGTCGATCTGCTGCTGGGTCTGCGCGCCAGCGGATGATGCGGCTCCCGCCGCAACGGTTAAGCACGCACTTACGATGATCACTTGTCGGAGAAGTTCCATGGCCGTCTCTACAAGGCAACGGATTGCGTTCGCGGCGAGTCCAAGGACCTACTGAAAGACGCCCGCCGTGCGTTTGTCGCATTAAGCCAAAGATTTGCTTTGTCGACACCAGTTGCTCATCTACCGTCCACTACAGGTATACCGCGTCCATTTCGCAGCCCTATTAGGAAACCCGCTCGCAGTCTTCCTAGGGAGATCAAGAGCTATTCGCTGCCCGCAGCGGCGTTGGATTTCAGGGAGTGGCAGGGGGTGGGGTAGGGCGGGACTAACCGTGTGACGCTAAAAATCCAAACCAAGCTAGAACAGTCGCGACAGCGCAGGCAACCCAACTGACCCATGTCGGAATTTCAGTTTGCCCGACGGTGATCGGCAACCTCGTGACGGCTCGAACCATTTGCAGAATGGCAACGAGACTAAATACTATAGCTACAAATAGCGAATACCCAGCAGCGGTCATTTGTATGCTCCTTCTGGGCCGCCAGCAGTTCAGGCTCTTAGGCGTTACATTCTTGCGACAGCCAGCCGAAAGAGGCCAGTGAATTGTCGAATTCACTACGCGGACGTCCGCTGGATCCGTGCCGAGGCCGCGGGCCGAGACACTCGCCGACCGTGCAGTTTCAACAGCCTCAGCAAGTGACTAAGCTGGTCCACCGAGGAGGAACACGCATGGGCTTCGAGCAAATCCCGACCGGGCGCAATCCGCCGAAGGACATCTATGCGCTGATCGAGATACCGATGGGCGGCGATCCGGTAAAATACGAATTGGACAAGGAGAGCGGCGAGCTGTTCGTTGACCGGTTTCTAAACACGGCAATGTTCTATCCCGGCAACTATGGTTTCATTCCCCGGACGTTGTCGGAGGATGGAGACCCCTGCGATGTCCTAGTGATCAGTCAAGTCCCGGTCGTGTCTAGGTCGATTATCCGATGTCGCCCAGTCGGGGCGCTGCTGATGGAGGATGAGGGGGGAAAGGATGAAAAGATACTAGCTGTACCAGCCGACGATTTGCATCCGTACTATAAGGGGATACTGAATTACAATAACCTTCCCCAAGTTCTTCTCGACCAGATTGCCCACTTCTTTCAACACTACAAGGATTTAGAAAAGGGGAAGTGGGTGACTATTGTGCGCTGGGTGGGCGCGGAGGATGCTGAGCGGCTCGTCACGGACGCAATCGAACGGGCGAAAGGCCAGTAAGCTAAGTAGAGCCGATCACCCCGATCGCTCGGTTGCGCAATCCAGTTTAGTCATCCGGGGAATACGCTTCGGAGCCTGTTCTTGTAACCATTTTTTGCCATGATTGTAGCAAAAACGCGAGGGACTCTGGTTGGAAAACTATTGTTCCGGGATTAGCGTTTCGATGCGGCGCGTTGTTTGCTGGTCTTTGTGTGCATGAACGATCCATTCGTAGCACGCGAGCTCGAGTGCCAAGCGGCCGAGGATGCAGCCGCGTACAACCGGCTTTCGAGGCCAAAACAGAGGCTCGCCTCCTTCTTCGCTTCGATTGGATTTACCGGTCGAGAAGGATTGGTGGGTGCGTCGGGCATGATCGTGGGGGTTCTTGAAGCAGTCCTCCACGCCATCTTTATCTGGCCATACATTGCGCTTTCCAGGGTCGCCGTTTGGTGTGCCGAATCCGCCGTCAAGGTTGTGATTGTGGCGCTCGACGCGATTTTATGTCTGGCTGTCGCGCTGGTCACGAATGTAGATTCTTTGCTTTCTATGCTTATACGGCACATCGACAGCCGATTGGCCGGCGCAAGCTATGCCAGGATGGTATCAGCGTTGATGCGCGTTCTCCGGGTGCTTCGTCGTGCTTCGGTTCTGTTGCGATTTCGTCTGCAGATTTGGAGACCGGCCGCCGTCCGCTTTATCGAAGGGCGCTGGCGCGAAGCGAAACTATTCATGAGAGACCTCTTCGCGACCTGCTATCGTGGTCTCGAATACTATGGCGCTATAGCCGTCTATCGATTCGTAAAATGGATGTTGAATCCGAGGAGACCGTCTGGCTTGCCGCTACTCGGAGGCGAGAAATTCAACATGATTTTTGGGATCTCAATGGCTGCGTTGGGTTTCGTGGCGTTCGCCGCGTTGTTGCTTGCGATTGGAGTTTGGGCAAAGCTTATGCACGCGGAGCTTGCTCTCGCTTTCGCGACCGACGCCGGGCCATTGGGCCTTCGGATCGCGAAGCAGGTCGTCTTCCAGCCTCTGATCACGATCGGACTGACTGCTGCGAAGTTCGTCCTGCTTCCAATCATCGCCGCCACCCGTCAGGCATTGAAGTCGGCAGACTTCACGCGCGGAATTGCGTTCGCGTACAATCGGAGACTAAGGTTGCGGAAGAAGCGGAATGGTTCCAGAAACTCCAGCCAAGCCGCAATGAAACGGACCGTATTGCCGGTCGTCTCTGTTTTTGTGGCTCATCTGGTCGAAAAATCGTCACCATCTTTTTATGAAGGACGCTCGCGCTGGTATCAAAGTCGGCGAAAAGGAACGCGACGTTTTGGTTCCGCCCCCTGACACCATCTAGCTACGTAATTCAGCTCGCGCAGGCTGCAGAACCCAACAGTATCAAGACGCGCTATCGCGGGTCGTCCTCGCAAATGCCCTCCCAATCATCATCCTGATGGTATTCCGGCCACCGCGAATCAATGTCATAGATTCGGGACACTGCGTCGATGAGGTCATCATGGGGCGCAAATGGATGCTGGAGGAATTCATCAATGAAAGCGCGAGTGAGATCGTAGATGTTGCCGTCTTCGTCTACGCGCTTTAGCGGCCGAACGATCCGGTGTTGCGGCGGCTGATGATACTCCGGCCGCTTGGGCCGGCTTTCGTGAACGGCAAGCCGAAAGACGATTTCTCCAACAGAGTAGTTACGTTTGTCGCCCCGTTTTTCGGCATCCCTCCGCATTTCCTCTGTCCACACGCGCCAGGTGCAGTCACCGCCCTTGTCCGGATTGTATGCTGGGGAGGGCAAGAAGAACCTGCCTAGTCTAAAATCAGGTTCAAGGCGCTCAATTCGAGCCTTTTTTGAGTGCGCTCCCTGCGACGGCGTATTCAACTCCACAATCGGAAAAAATGCGCCCTCCCTCCGCTGGAATTCCTTGATTGCCTCGATCTCAGAATCTTTGCCATATCTTTCCCAACCGACGCCTACGTGTTGGACGCCGGGATGATTTCTCCACTTGGTGAGTAGTTGCTTCACGTACGTCCAGCGTTGCGACAACGGCATACGGTGTCGGTAGCCGTCGAGGAGAAACTTATGCCCGCGCTCGTCTA
>Ga0207788_1000188_pt1 | contig 9625 bp, 9 predicted proteins | sample LuqExpMetageno79_FD_187836 | JGI IMG/M metagenome (GOLD analysis project Ga0207788, IMG submission 187836) | Tropical forest soil microbial communities from Luquillo Experimental Forest, Puerto Rico - Sample 79 (SPAdes) | ecosystem: Environmental > Terrestrial > Soil > Tropical forest ... | reverse complement strand
CATCATGCAGGTCGACGAGAACGCCGGCCTGTTCGAAGGCTACCAGCTCAAGCTGAACTCCTACGATCTCGGCGTCGACATCGAGCTGGCTGACGCCTTGCAGCGGCTGCGTTTCGAGCATCCAGAGATCAAGGTCGTAGTCCTGAAATCCGGTAAGGACCGAGTATTCTGCGCCGGCGCCAACATCCGGATGCTCGCTGGGAGCACGCATGCGCACAAGGTCAACTTCTGCAAGTTTACCAATGAGACCCGCAACGGCATGGAGGATTCCTCCGAGCATTCCGGACAGAGATTCCTTTGTGCGGTGAAAGGAACCGCGGCGGGAGGAGGCTACGAGCTGGCGCTGGCGTGCGACAAGATAATTCTCTGCGATGACGGTAGCTCGACCGTGTCACTGCCAGAGATCCCATTGCTCGCGGTTCTTCCCGGTACCGGCGGCGTTACCCGCGTCACCGACAAGCGCAAGGTGCGCCGTGACCGCGCCGACGCATTCTGCACTACCGAGGAGGGCGTCAAAGGCAAGCGCGCAGTGGAATGGCGGCTGGTCGACAAGGTGGTGCCGAGCTCCAAGTTCGATGCCGCTGTAGCCGAGATGGCAAGGGAGCTGGCGGCCACTTCGGATCGACCATCCGGGATCGAGGGCATCATTCTAACGCCAATTGAGCGCACGATTTCCGAGAACACCATTAATTATTCGACTGTCAAGGTCGAGATCGATCGCCGCGGTCGCCGCGCAACGATCACGTTGCTCGGTGCCATGACGCCGCCACCGGCCTCGGCAATGGCGATCCACGCCGAGGGCGCGCGATTCTATCCATTGCGGCTGGCACGCGAGCTCGATGACGCGATCGTTCACCTTAGGTTGAACGAGCGCGAGATCGGCACGCTGGTATTCAAGTCGCAGGGCGATCCGGCCCTGGTTCTCGCCTATGACGCGGTACTCGGTGCCAACCAGGACAACTGGCTGGTTCGCGAGATCCTCAACAACTGGAAGCGCGTGCTCAAGCGCATCGATGCCACTTCGCGCTCGCTGGTGGCCTTGATCGAGCCCGGTTCTTGCTTCGCCGGTACGCTGGCCGAGGTCGCTTTTGCCTGCGACCGCGTCTATATGTTTGCCGGCAAGCGGGCAGGCGATGATCATCCCGAGGCCACAATGACATTGTCCACGCTCAATTTCCGGCACTACCCGATGTCAAACGGGCTCACGCGGCTCGCCACTCGCTTCATCGGCGAGCCGGAAAGCATCGACAAGGCGAGAGCGACCATTGGTCGGCCGCTCGATGCCTCGGATGCGGACGTCCTCGGGCTCGTGACTGAGAGTCTCGATGAGATTGATTGGGACGACTCCGTGCGCATCTTCCTGGAGGAGCGTGCTAGCTTCTCCGCCGACGGTCTGACTGGGCTCGAGGCGAACCTTCGTTTCGCCGGTCCCGAAACCATGGAAACCAAGATCTTTGGGCGCTTGACGGCTTGGCAGAACTGGATCTTTCAACGTCCGAATGCGGTTGGCACGGACGGGGCGCTTCGGCGCTACGGCACCGGCGTGAAGGCGGATTTCAATCCGGAGCGTGTCTAAGGACTTTGGAACTCGAATCGACGAAAAAAGCACCCGCCCAAGTCATCTCCGGTATTGCGCGGCGTGTGTCCCGATCTACGGCGAACCTGCAAGTTAAAAGGTGTCCCATGACCAACTCCTCCGCTGCTTATGTCGAAGGTGTCGTCGACTACTCGACCAAAATTCCGAACAATGTCGGTTTGGTGAACGACGCTCGCGTCCTGAAAGCGCTTGAGCAATGGCACCCTGGCTATATCGACTGGTGGATGACCATGGGCCCGGACGGCTTCCAGACGTCGGAGGTCTATCTGCGCACCGCCGTCTCGATTGATCCCAAGGGATGGGCGCAATTCGACTACGTCAAGATGCCGGAGTACCGCTGGGGCGTGCTGCTGGCAACGAAAGACGAGGAGCGACTCGTGAACTTCGGTGCCAGCAAAGGTGAAAAGGCCTGGCAGGACGTGCCTGGGGAACATCGCGCCGCGCTGCGTCGTCTAATCGTCATCCAGGGTGACACCGAGCCGGCATCGGTCGAGCAGCAGCGCCACCTCGGCAAGACTGCGCCCTCACTCTACGACATGCGCAATTTGTTCCAAGTCAATGTCGAGGAGGGCCGCCACCTTTGGGCGATGGTCTACCTGCTGCACAAGTATTTTGGCCGCGACGGCCGCGAGGAGGCTGAAGGGCTGTTGCAGCGACGCTCCGGCGACCATGACAAGCCGCGCATGCTAGGAGCCTTCAACGAGGCAACACCCGATTGGTTGTCGTTTTTCATGTTCACGTTCTTTACCGACCGCGACGGCAAGATGCAGCTCGAATCGTTGGCCCAGTCCGGCTTCGACCCGCTCTCTCGCACTTGCCGCTTCATGCTCACCGAGGAGGCACATCACATGTTCGTCGGTGAGACCGGAGTGGGACGCGTCGTCGAGCGTACTTGCGAGGCCATGAAGGCCGCCGGCGCCGGGGACCCTTACGATATCGAGCGCGTGCGCAGGCTAGGGGTAATCGACCTGCCGACGATCCAGAAGAAGGCGAACTTTCACTACTCACTTTCCCTCGACTTGTTCGGCTCAGAGGTGTCGACCAACGCCGCCAATTATTACAACGCGGGCCTGAAAGGCCGCTTCATGGAGACCAAGATCGACGATGATCACCTTCTCAGCAATGCGAAGTACCCGGTATTCAAGCTGGTGGACGGGCAGCCCAAGCTGGTCGCCGAGCCAGCGCTGAGCGCGATCAACATGAGGCTGCGCGACGATTACAGTAAGGATTGCCAGGGTGGCATCGGCCGCTGGAACAAGATCATTGAGAAGGCCGGCATTAAGTTCGAGTTGAAGCTTCCTTCGGTCGCGTTCCATCGCGGTGTGGGAGAATTCGCCGGTGTGGAGACCACATCGGACGGCACCATCCTGTCGAACGACGAGTGGCTGCGGCGCAGGGGCGAATTCCTGCCGAATGAAGACGATGGCGCTTTCATCGCCAGCTTGATGAAGCCGTGTTGGGAAAAGGGAAAATACGCTCATTGGATCGCGCCTCCCAAAGTCGGCATCGACAACAAGCCGGGCGATTTCGAGTACGTGAGGATTCCCCGGGCCTAATCCTCGGCATCCTCGTTACGACAGAGGGCTTCTCATGTTGCACGACCTTACTGTGTCCGCCTACAAGAAGCAGCATCTTATTGATCCCGAGATCTGTATTCGCTGCAACACTTGTGAGGCGACATGTCCAGTCGGTGCCGTCACGCACGACGACAGCAACTATGTGGTCGATGCCGCCAAGTGTAACTTCTGCCTCGATTGCATCGCCCCCTGTCCGACCGGCTCGATCGACAACTGGCGAGTGGTCGCGCGCGCCTACTCGATCGAGGAGCAGTTCAAATGGAGCGAGTTGCCGGCGCAGGAGAATGTGGGCGACGCGGCATCAACCACAGCGGAGGCGATCGAGGACGAGGTCGATACGTTGCTCGCCACTGCGCATGCGGGCCTCGGCGGCAAGTCGGTGGCCCCGGCCTCGGCGTCCAAGCCAGTCATCAATCTCTATCGCCGCGACAAGCCGGCGATCGCTACGGTGCAGGGCAACTTCCGTATCACCGCGCCGGGCACGGAAAGCGACATCCGTCATATTGTACTTTCCTTTGGCAGCACGCACTTCCCGGTCCTGGAGGGCCAATCGATCGGCATCATTCCGCCGGGAATGGGACCGGACGGTCGCCGTCACGCCATCCGCCTCTACTCCGTCGCATCCGCGCGCGATGGTGAGAAGCGCAATGCCAACAACTTCGCCTTGACCATCAAGCGCGTCGAGGGCGGTGTCGCCTCCAACTATATGTGCGATCTCAAAATCGGCGAAAAGGTCGAGATCACGGGTCCCTTCGGTGCGACCTTCCTGATGCCGAATGACACGCAGGCCAACATTATCATGATCTGCACCGGCACCGGCTCGGCGCCGTTCCGCGCCTTCACCGAGCGCCGGCGTCGAGCGATGCAGAATGCGCCAGGCAAGGCCATCATGTTTTTCGGCGCGCGCACACCGCAAGAGCTCCCCTATTTCGGCCCGCTGCAGAAGGTGCCGAACAGCTTGCTCGAGAAGCATCTCGTATTCTCGCGCATCCCTGGCTCGGACCGGGAATACGTGCAAGATCGGATCCGCACGGAGCGGGCAACGGTAGCGGGACTGCTGGCAAGCCCGGCGACAAACATCTACATCTGCGGGTTGAAAGGCATGGAGACAGGCGTCGAGGAAGCCCTCGCCGATGTGTGCCGCAAGGAAGGCTACGACTGGAGTAAGCTGAAGCCCGAGATGCGCCAGAGCGGCCGCTATCACGTCGAAACGTATTAGATGCCGTACGGTCGTCTCTCTCCACGATCGACGTCACGCCCATCTGACCATGTGTTCTGAAGGTCCGCGATGACTGAAACTCAGCCGGGCGTGCTTGGAAATCCGCCCGTCCGACGACAGGTCAGCTTGATCACCTGCGCGCCAAACCCGTGTGTGTACCGAAAACCTTATCCGCGTTGATGAGGTGAGGGAATCGCCTAGATTGACGCGATGATTGCGCTGTTATGGTTTGTCTTGGCCATCCTGGCCTCACCATGTAGATGGTCCGCGACAATGACGTTCGCGGCCGGGCTGCATCACCAATACGTTGGGATGTGATTAATAAGTTAACGATCGATTAACAATCGATCGGCCGGAACCACAGGGCCGCGGCTTCGAACTGAGCTTCGAGATCCGCGATGGGCTTGACCGCAATGCCGACCGCAGTGGCGATTTGCTCAAAATCCGAGTGCCTGTACCATCTGACTTCCGCGCGATCCGGAATCATTGGAACTCCACACATAGAGAGACCACGCACGGCGGGGTTTAGCTTGTCGATCACCGACCTAAAAAGAATTTCCTTTCATAGGCAAAAACACGAACAGGCAAGAGCAAACACACGAGAGGCCAACCCAAATTTTGATCGCGTTAACATTCAGACTTTTTCAACAGAATCGGCCCAAATGCGACATTTCAATTGCCCTCACGAATGTTCGCTGTCAGGGGCATATTGTTGCTTATGTCCCGTAATATTTGGCATGCACGTGACGTCCAGGTCACCAGGGTTGAGTGATGAATGAGGTCTGCACGCGCGGTGTCGATACCGGGTTTGTGGCGCTGGGCTATGCGAAGGTCGCTATTCTGGGCGTGGTGCAGGGCATCACCGAGCTGATGCCTATATCATCGACCGCGCACATGCGGCTGGTCCCGGCAGTACTCGGCTGGCAGGATCCTGGCTCGGCATTCTCCGCCGCTATGCAACTTGCCGCTTTGGCCGCTGTCGTAAGTTATTTTTGGAATGACGTTCGCAGCTTGGCAGTAGGCTCGCTTAAAGCAACTATCCGCGGCCGATTCCGTGATCACGACTTACGCTTCTCAGTCTGGATCATCCTTGCAACCGTTCCCATCGGCATTGCAGGGCTATTGCTGTCAACGCTGTTAAACACCTGTAATTCGCCGCTGCGACATATCAAGGTCATTGGTTGGGCGTGCGTGGTGCTGGCGTTGCTGCTGGCTATCACCGAGGTGCTGGCGCGCCATCGGCGCACGATCGAAAACGCTTCATTGCTCGATGCAATGCTCGTTGGCGTTGCGCAGATCGGCGCTCTTATTCCGGGCGTCTCACGTTCCGGCTCGACGCTTACCGCCGCGCTTGCGCTTGGGTTTCGGCGGGAAGAGGCGGCGCGCTTGTCATTTCTGCTTGGATTGCCGGCAATTGCGTTGGCGGGCCTAAAGGAAATTTGGGAGCTTCATAGGATCCATCTCGATAGCTACGGTTGGTCCGTCCTGTCGGTTGGATTGATCGTCGCATCGATTTCTGCGTTTTTCGCCATTTGGGGCCTGATGCGGATTCTCGAACGATTCTCGACCTGGCCCTTCGTCGCTTATCGCTTCTTGCTCGGCGTTGTTATTCTGGTCGGTGTCGCAACGTAATGGCTTGCATGAATTGTGGTCCACCTTTGGTAGCAAAAGGCCCAAAAGGTGTGACTACACAAAGCACTACACAAGCAAAAGGTGCACAGGAAAATCTCAGTAAATAACAATGCCTTGCGCAGAAATGGTCGGTTTCCCCTCCGTCCGCACCAATAAAATCAGGAACTTTTGCTAATCTGGATAGAGGTGGTTTTCTGACTGACAAAGTTAGGGTCCGCACTGGGGCCGCAAGAGCGCATCAGGTTCTTGGCGGCAGCAACTTCTGATGCTGTGCAGCGTCGCGGACCTTCCCGACAAAGAGACACTCTAAATTCCTGCAAGAATGTTGTTTTCGCCCGCGCGGCATGGATTTGAGCCAAATCGACATGCTACATAAAGGCGTTCTGACGCAAGTCCCGGACCGTCTATGAGCGCAACGCGCGAACTCGCATCGACCGCCTTCGGCGAACGGCGCAAGCTGGCGGCGCTGGTCTTGGCCGTCGCAGCGGTCGGTGCTGAAAGCACACTCTATGCCCAAGACACAGTTCAACACAGTGAAAACGGCTTTTTCGTCCAAACGTCAGGAAGTATGCCCGCGGTCTGCGGTTTTAACTTCAATATCATTTACCGCGATCGCACGTATCTAAATGGCCGCCTAGCCGGCGTTGTTGGATCACTCTCGTGGGCCGAAAACAATGGGAACTTGGGGGCATCGCTCAAGATACTTGGCACAGACCTCCCGGACGTTACCAGACGTGAAACGGCCGTGAAGCCGGTTGCTGTCTTTCGTGGCTTTCTGTCGATCGATGGCAAACCTCTTCATCCATCGTTCGCTTGCGGTGCTGCGGATAGTTTCTGCGGGGTCTACTCGGTTCCAACCTCCGCCGAAATTTATTCGGCCATCCCTTCGCGAGAAATAACTGTGTCATTTGCGAGAGAGGCAAACGGTCTGGATATTACTCTGCCTCTCGATGTGGTTGGTGGCGTTAGGACTTCGCCCAAAAATTTTAAAGATTTCAATGACTGCATCGGCGTTCTTACAGCTAAACCGGGAAAATAGTAACCCGTCAAAAAGCTGAGTGGCCGCCTAAAGATCATCAGTCATTGCTGAAAGCAAAAACGCCGAGCCGCGCCGCGCCGAAGGGTTTGATGGCTGCCCTGCTACTATTAGGCCACGCAGGGACGATTTTATGAAATGCACCGGCTCAACGAGATTATTGCTAATCAGGACATCGGCAGTGCGGTCCAAAGCGTCCTGGATGGGATGGTGCCTGGAGAATTTTCTAATGCAACTGCGGATGGCATCTTGGGGATGGCAGCTGTCACCCTGATTCTATTGGTAGAGAAAAACCGCAAAAGCTCTGAGCCTTGATGTTTTCACGGACAGCTCCAAGGGTTGACATGTAACACTTTCCTGTGTGTGTGGCTTACGTAATGTACGAGCTGGGTGGGCTGTCAAATGCCAGTGCGGTAGAACGGTTCTTGGCCGGAGACGTGTGAACACTTTCTGACAGAGCCTGCTGCGCTCGTGCCGTGCAATCTAGTACCCAAAAAAAGACCCCGCCGGGGGTGAGCGAAAACCGGCGGGGTCTCAGAAGGAATCAACCTGATTAGATACGAGTTTCCTGGACCCTGCAACTATCCTAAATCTGCACTGGGCTGGTCTATATTCGGACACCTCTTGGTTGTGGCGTGCGCGATCGGGGTTTGGGGGTTTATGGATATGAAGTTGATAGTTGTTATTTTGGTGAGCGCCGCTACGGCATCAGCTGCACTGGCTCAAGGACCTAGCACTGAAAAGCTGAAGGCGGATGTGCAAAAGGTTGTGAAAATAATCAGTAGCAATAGCGCTAAGGTGCAAGCCTATTGCGAAGCCATGAAGCTGAGTGACCAGATGGACGAGGCTGAGCAGAATAATGACGCCGCCAAGACGGAAGGTCTGTTCAAGAGAATAGAAGAACTGGATCAGAAGCTGGGACCAGAATTTATTAAATTAGCGGAGGACCTTCAGAACATCGACCCCAGCTCTCCTGACGGCCTGGAGATTGGCTCAACGCTTGGGGCGCTTGGTAAACTTTGTAAGTAACCGCGCCACTGAGGCGATCCGCTTCACGATTGAGGAAATGAGGCCGCACCTGAACCGCGGCATATGTTTTCTTGTGCAGCGAGCCCGCGCATTCTATACATACTATGCGCAACCAGTTTTTGGTCTGCCTTGCTGCGCCCGACTTTGGGCTATTCAAGTCAATTCCCAAAACTCGGATGTTTCGCCCGTCGTCCAATGCTGGACGCGGTTTCATAATCGCAACAAGGAGGCCATATGGCCACAGGTACTGTTAAGTTCTTCAACACCCAGAAGGGTTTTGGATTCATCACTCCTACTGACGGCTCGCGCGATGTGTTCGTGCACATTAGCGCGGTCGAGCGCGCGGGTATGTCTACGCTCCATGAAGGCCAGCGCGTCAGCTATGAGGTCGTAACCGAGCGTGGCAAGCAGGCGGCTGCCAATCTAAAGAACGCCTAAATTGCATACTGTAGCTTCAAACGAACGCTCGACTATCGTGCCGGGCGTTTTCGTCATATTCTCATCAAATCCGCTTCCATTGCGCAGTTTCAAGGAGGGCGGATATGAGCCACAAATATTCGGTTGGCCAAAACGTCTATTACGATCCGCCAATCCGACGTAGCGCCGCGAGCGGCATATATAAGATCGTCCGGCAGCTCCCGGTCGAGAACGACAGCCGTCTTTATCGCATCAAGAGTGATGCCGAAACTTTCGAGCGAACCGCTGACGAGATCGAGCTTACGGGCACTGACTGAATCCATTGCCACCGTTTTTAGCATGACCGCGCCGAACTTTTACGTCACCGTCAATTGAGTGCTTAGGACTCAGCCTTTCTTATTCCTCTGCTAGCCGAGCAAAAAAATAGCCCCGACCACGATTGATCGGGGTGGGCTGGCTGAATCTTACAGACCAGCCGTCTGGCGAAGCGAGCTACGCTATGGCGGCTGGAATGCGCTTGATGAGGAAGCGCCGATAACCTACCCAAACGGCAAAACGATAAGCACAAGGCTCCACGATGACCGGCAGTGGCGCCGCGAGCCGCGCAAATTTAAATTACGCCAGCGATCTCAAACCCCGATGGCAAATATCAAGATCAAACAAACTACCATCGCGATTGCGATCCCGAGGTATGTTTCGAGTCGTTGAGGCGTGATCATAAGCGAGCGCCCAATCCGGCGCGCCTCGGGACAATGTATAGACTTTGTGAACTAGCAAACGAGGCATTCGGTCGCAGTTGTATGAAGTGGGAAGGGCTGGCAGTTGACCGCTTAGTGCTGACGCGCTTGACTTTACGCATGCGACGGGATGGTCACGAACTCGTTTTGGTAGCCAGGGAGAGCAGCGGGACTAGCCTTGTTTATGATGTACGCCTTGGCGGCGCCAGCGGTCGTGCTATCGGGCGCATTTATCGCGTGCCAATATCACCGCAAGATCGTCCTTGGTTTTGGGCACTCACGGCGGCTACCTCGCTAGGATCAACTCAAAGAGGTTACGAGCGCACCCGCGAGGATGCCATGGCTGCATTCAAGCGCGCCTGGCAAGGCGAGTAACCGATC
>Ga0207788_1000178_pt1 | contig 9948 bp, 10 predicted proteins | sample LuqExpMetageno79_FD_187836 | JGI IMG/M metagenome (GOLD analysis project Ga0207788, IMG submission 187836) | Tropical forest soil microbial communities from Luquillo Experimental Forest, Puerto Rico - Sample 79 (SPAdes) | ecosystem: Environmental > Terrestrial > Soil > Tropical forest ... | reverse complement strand
TCAGAGCTGGACGGCGAGGCGTTCGACTGGGGCGACCGCTCCAAGGCCTATTGCCACCCGCAGTATTGGACAGTGTAAAGCAGCCAGAATATTAAAAGCGTCAAGTTTTGGCGGCCCATGCGGTGCGCCCACGCCACTCACATTTGCCGGCTGCGTCTCGCCTCTTGGGCTAGGGATATCTCTTCTGTCCGAAGTCTTAGGCAAGCGGCCCGTACCAACCTTTGCCTTCTGGTGAATCCAGGTCATTTCTGAGGCGTTTTTTCTGCTTCGCTTTTGTAGGTGGGTCGACTCGGATCAATTACCCACAACTCTAATGTTGATCAGGATCAAGACGGCAGGCGTCGGCTCGGCGCATTAGGAATTACCAACAAGGCGGCGAGGAGGCTTCAAACAACCATTGCTAGACATGCAATGTTTTGCACGCATCGCGGGTGGTATCGACGCAGAACGCACTCGGCATTCTCAATTGTGTCTCACAGTCCTCGAAATCGATATGGCCACGACGAACCGAGGGTGTTTCTTTGACTACTGGGCTGCCGGCGTTTGCAGATAGTTTGAATCGTCGTGGTCCGGTCAGGCACAAAGCCGCGCACGTATTACGGTGAGGTGAATCCATGGCGCACAAACAGGTTCTATTCCGCTCTATCGCGCGTGAAAAGATTTTGCGGGGCGCAACCCAGCTTACGGATGCAATCCGTGTGACACTGGGCCCGCGATCAAAATCGGTTTTGATCGAGAAGAAATGGGGCTCTCCTATTGTTTGCAATGACGGTGTCACGATTGCCAAGGAATTCGACCTCAAGGATCCGGAAGAGAACCTAGGCGCGCGCATGCTGCGTCAGGCGGCCGAAAAAACCGGGGAAATGGTCGGTGACGGCACCAGTACTGCGACGATTCTGGCCCACGCGATATTTGCTGACGGTGTCCGCAACGTTGTTGCCGGTGCAAGTGCTATCGAAATCAAGCGTGGTCTGGACCTGGCTACCAAGCGTGCGATTGAAGTTTTACGAGCGCTATCGCGGCCCGTAGCGACACGTAAGGAGAAGTCGCAGGTCGCTGCAATCTCCGCGCATAATGACTCGGCGATCGGCGAACTGGTCGCAGATGCAATGGACAAGGTGGGCGGCGAAGGCGTTATTACCGTGGAAGAGGCCAAGACAACCGAGACGGTACTCGACGTGGTAGAGGGAATGCGGTTCGACCGAGGCTTTCTTTCGCCCTACTTCATCACCAACCCTGACAAGATGGAAGCGGTGCTAGAGGATTGCCTGATCTTGTTGTCCGATCGCAAAATCGGCGCGCTCAACGACATGATTCCATTACTTGAGCAGATCGTAAAGGCAGCGAAACCATTACTGATTGTAGCCGAAGAGGTCGAGGGCGAGGCACTTGCCACCTTAATTGTCAATCAGATCCGCGGTGCGCTTAAGAGCTGCGCAGTCAAGGCGCCTGGATTCGGCGATCGTCGTAAGGCCATGCTGCAGGATATGGCGGTGTTGACCGGTGGACAGGTTATTTCCGAAGAATTGGGCCTCAAGCTCGAGCACGTAAAAATAGAAGAGCTTGGGCGCGCGAAGCGCGTGGTTGTCGACAAGGATAATACGACGATTATCAGCGGCGCTGGAGATCGCAAGGAGATCGACGGTCGTATCGAGCAGATCCGTCGAGAAATCGAAAAAACGACCAGTGACTACGACCGCGAGAAGCTACAGGAAAGGCTGGCTAAGCTTGCCGGCGGCGTCGCAGTCATTCGCGTCGGGGCTCCTTCTGAAGCAGAGATGAAATCGAAGAAGGAAGCTTTTGACGACGCCATCAGCGCTACCAAAGCGGCCGTAGCGGAAGGCATCGTGCCCGGTGGCGGGTTGGCCCTGTTACGTTGCATCGATGCGGTTACCCAGGAGGAAACGAAGTGCGAGGGCGATGAAAGGACCGGTGCGCAGATTCTCAAGCGCGCGCTGGAAGCACCGACACGCCAGATTGCAGAAAATTCTGCAACTGATGGAGGGGTCGTAGTCGCTCGCATGCTTGAAGGCAAAGGAAACTACGGTTTTGATGCAGGGCGCAAACAATATGTCGATTTGATCGAGGCTGGCATCATCGATCCGACCAAAGTGGTCCGTGTCGCGCTCGAAAATGCTGTCTCCGTCGCCAGCACCCTGCTGCTGACGGAAGCCACGATGACTGAGATACCCGAGGAAGCAAAGCAGCGTGCATCCGAGCCGGAAATGGCGATGTAGTAAGTCTTCATTTCATTGACCGCGGCATTCAAAGCCCTTCTCCGTGCGGGGCATGCTGAGGCAATCGCCCGAACAAATCGCACAGGATACCCGCTAATACTTTAATCTTCCTCAAATCGTAACTTACGACAGCTATTTCGCGCACGACAACGCAAATGCCCCTAACGCGCATTTCCCTAATAATCGTGTGGTCTCCGATCGATACCCTACGCTGCCCGGAAAGCTACGCACCGATCCAGCGAATCTCCGGCTGTTTGCGTGTAATGGGTGGGGTAATCTCGCGCGGATGACCAACGATAATGGGCGCCACCGGCTGGTAAGCTGGTGGCAGCTTCAACGTCATCTTTCCCTCCGGTGTGGCAAGCCAGCTCTGGGCAAAGCCAATCCAGCAACTACCCAACCCTGCCGCCCGCGCCGCCAACATGAGATTCTCAGCTGCCAGCGAGCAATCGATCACGCCCCATGGGCTGTCCGTGACGCTCGAAATTACGATGAGCAGAGGCGCGTGATAGAAAATCTGAAATTCCGGTTCCTCCTCGATTTCGCGCCAAAGCAGTCCGGACGGTGTGGTCCGGAGCATATGATATCTAGCTTCGGTGGAGATACGGTCGAGCAACACAGAATCCCGAACCACCGTGAAGGACCACGGTTGTTCGTTTCTCGCGCTCGGCGCCTGTATGGCAGCATCGATTAATTCGCCGATAATCTGCTCAGAAACCGGCTCAGCCGTGTAATCGCGCACGGCGCGCCGGCTGTAGATAGCCTCTTTGAGATTCATCGCAGACTCCTATCCCAGAAGCAGCCAAATAACGTTTATAGCCTCCAGAGCAACACGCGCTTTGCTAGACATCAAACAATTGTCTTCGGTCTTAAAGAGGCTCTGTTGGCTTCAAATTACATCACCTTGACCAGTTCATTTTAGACGGGGTCACATTCATAAAATATTGCACCTAAGTGCAGTATCATGATCCGATGAGCTACCTGCGACCAACCTTGTATGCGCCCCAGTCAGTGACCTATCGTGGAATGTGGAGGAGTCGTCCACGTCATCCAAAGGTGGGGAACAATTTAGCTAGCGTGCGCTCATTCGCACGCTGTAAGCGGGATGAACACATGATCGCTCTTAGGCTTCCGACGATGAGTTTTGGTGCTGTTTCCGCAATTGTCGCGAGCATCGGTTTGATTATCGGATTCGGGGCGGCGGGAATTTCCAAGTCAACGATTATTGCCGGACTTCTCATCGTCGGCCTTGCAGACAACCTGACGGACTCGTTGAGCATCCATATCTATCAGGAATCGGAAAAGCTGGAAGAACACGCTGCGTTCAAGGCCACGCTAAGCAATTTCGCGACTAGACTCTTAATTTCAATCAGCTTCGTCATCCTCATGCTGGCTTTCTCAAGCACGATTGCAGTTTTCGCTTCGTTGACATGGGGTATCGCCCTGCTAACAGGGTTGACTTGGCTTGTAGCCACAAGCAGGGGCGCAAATGTGATAACAGAGATCATTAAACACCTTGCCGTGGGTGCAGTGGTTATTGCAGTAAGCCGAGCAATCGGAATTCTTATCAGCATGATGCCAACAGCGCCCGTGTGAGCAGCTGATGAATCTTCTATGGTTTAAAAGATGACAAATCGCCATTGATAAAGAATAGGAGAAGCGAATGAAGGTCAGGCTTCGAATTACTAAGAAAGGAAAGCAGCTTTACGAAAATGAATACGAAGTCGGAGATGCCGACGATTTCGGCCGATCCTGCAGTGACGCATGGCGCCAATTGCAGGAAATCCAGCTGAGGAAAGAAACCAGCATCGGCGCGCTGATGGAGAACATTAATAAGAATGTGCTTGAACTATTAAACGGCGCTTCTATTACTGTGACGAAACCCTGACGAAAGCAAAATAGCACCACGCTTGCGGTCACATTTCGTCACTGTCCCCGACAGTTCGTGTGTATGTTGAGAGAGTGCACGCGGCACCTGCATCATTGCAGCCAAATGCACTGTGCAAACGCCAAAAAGCTTCACACGCGTTACGGCGCTTGTCGTACAAATCCTGACGGAGCGACCTCTGTCAATGCGGCTTACCAATTACGGATGAGAATTGCACCGTAAATATCTCGCCACCTTGGTCATCACTCACACGCAACACCCAATTGCGCCAATCTTCGGAAGTACGGATAGCAATAAGAGACCGAACATCGCGCACGGCATGCTCATACGCATCGGTTAGATCATCCACATCAGCACCACGTTGATCCAAGAATACTCTTGGGCCGCTGCGATAATGGAAATAAACATGAGCCATATCCAGCCTCCCTTGGCTTGAGTGAACGAAGGATGGCGTGAGGATAGCCCCAAAGAAATTGGCCAAAATCCTTAAGGAAGCCTACGGAGCTTAGAGAGCTCCTAGGCACAAGAGTGAAACTGAAATGGGATTGCGGCGGTGAATTACGGCAACGGTAAGCGGTTACAGCCTCGCCCGGCCTAATGGATGGAGCTTTACGATTGGTGTCGGCTGCGGCGATTGCCACCCACCATTGGCCATGGCGATGTCGCGCCACGCTGCGCTCAAGCAGTGGAGCGGGCGCAAGATCCAGGACGATCTGGCGGCTCAGGGCATCCTAATCCGGAGTCCTTCCACGCGCGGAATAGCGGAAGAAGCGCCAGGCGCCTACAAGGACGTAGGTACCGTCGTGGCTGCTGCGGAACATGCGGGTCTAGCCCGGCGGGTAGCCCGGCAGCGCCCGCTGATCTGCATGAAAGGCTGATTATCTTCGATTGATGCACCTCAAGGTGCGCAGTTCCCGTTCAGACAAGATGCCGGAATTCGGTAGTACATGACGTGGACGATGCCGTGAACGCGACAAAAGCCGCCGTTCAGCCGGTGCCGGTAACCGAACTTTACCGGACGACTGACCTCTCCAAATTGAAATTCTCTACGACGGCAGAATTGCCGCCGATCGACGGTCTGGTCGGCCAGGATCGTGCATTGGAAGCAATCCGCTTTGGCACCAAGGTCGAGAAAGCCGGGTTTAATCTCTTCGTCATCGGCCCCAACGGCGCGCACATGAAGGATGCCGTCAAGTCCTTGCTAGCGGAACAATGCCGCGACAAGCCGCGCCCGTCGGATTGGGTCTATGTGCACAATTTCAAGGACGCGGATCGACCCGTCGCATTGGAGCTTCCCCCTAGCCGCGCCCCGAAATTTCACGAGGCGATGCACAAGCTTATTGATGATCTCAAGACAGCATTGCCAGCCGGATTTCAAAGCGAGGACTATCAAACCCGTCATGGAGCCATCGACGAGTCATTTCAAAAGAAACAGGCTCAGGCCTTCGCCGCATTGCGCGATAAGGCCGGCGAAAAAGATGTCGTCATTCTACGCACACCGCTCGGTTTTGCGCTGGCGCCCGCCAAGGACGGACAGGTGGTGCCGCCGGATGAATTCAACACGTGGCCGGAGGATAAAAGGCGTGCGGTGCAGGCGGACATAACGCTTCTGGAGAAAGATTTAGAACACATCATCCGTCAGATTCCGCAATGGGAAAGAGCGCGTCGCGACGAGATCCGCCAGCTCAACCGGGATACCGCAAGTTACGCGGTGAACCAGTTGATTGAAGAAACAATAGCACTGTTCAAGGATCTGCCGGGCGTCGTGCAGCATATCGAGGCGGTGCAGGGAGACCTTGTCGAAAATGTCGCGTTGTTCATTCTCAAGGCAAGTGACGGCGAAGAGGGGATTACCGAAATTCCCGCCAGCCCCTTCGAGCGCTACGAAGTCAATGTTCTCGTCTCCCAAGATGATGCCCAGCCGGGCGCGCCGGTTATAGAGGAGTTGCATCCCGCGCTTGCCAATCTCATCGGCCGCATCGAGTACATTCCGATCCGCGGCGCGTTGGTCACCAATTTTCGGCTGATCAAAGCAGGTGCCATCCACCGGGCCAACGGTGGCTATCTGTTGCTCGATGCGCGCAGCGTATTGATGGAGCCGTTCACCTGGTCCGCGCTCAAACGCACACTGAGGCGCGGCGAGATCGCTATCGAGGATATCGGGCGCTTCCTCGGCCTGACCAGCACTGTTTCCTTGGAGCCGGATCCGATCCCGCTCAAGATCAAGATTATCCTGTTCGGCGAGCGACTTTTGTATTTCCTGCTCTCCGCATTCGACTCAGAACTCGCTGAGCATTTTAAGGTGTTGGCCGATTTCGAGAATGATCTCGTTCGCACGCCCGAGCATGAAGCGTTATTGGCACAATTGGTCACGATGATTACAAAGCGCGCGGACCTCATGGCGCTCGATCGCGCAGCAGTCGGGCTGACCCTCGAATATGCGGCGCGGCTGGCTGATCATGCAGGCAAGCTCACATTGGTTTTGGAAGTGCTGCGTGATGTGCTGATCGAAGCGGATTTTTGCGCGCGCGAAGCCAAACGCAACGTCATCAAACGCGATGACGTACAACAGGCTATCGATGCGCGCATTCGTCGCGCCGCACGGCTGCGCGATCGCGCGCAAGAGGCCATCCTTGAAAAGGTGGCGCTGATCAGTACAGAGGGTGCCCACGTCGGACAGATCAACGGCCTTAGTCTTTTCGAGCTCGGCGGTTTTTCGTTTGGGCGGCCGAGCCGGATTACCTGCCAGGTGCGGCCCGGCAGCGGAAAAGTAGTCGACATCGAGCGCGAGGTCGAGCTAGGCGGCCCTTTACACTCGAAAGGCGTGCTGATCTTGTCCGGGTTTCTTGCCGGCCGCTATGCGCTCGACACGCCGATGTCTCTGTTCGCCAGCCTGGTGTTTGAGCAGTCCTATGGCGGCGTCGAGGGCGACAGCGCCTCTTCGGCAGAACTTTATGTGCTGCTTTCGGCGCTGGCGGACGTCCCGCTGCGCCAGGATTTGGCGGTGACTGGCTCCGTGAATCAGCACGGCGAGATCCAGGCCATCGGCGGGGTCAACGAAAAGATCGAAGGTTTTTTCGATATTTGCAATCGGCGTGGGTTGACGGGTACCCAAGGTGTCCTGATCCCCCGCGCGAACGTGCAGCATTTGATGCTCCGGCAGGACGTCATTGATGCTTGCGCCGCCGGTCGTTTCGCGATTTATGCCGTCTCCACATTCGAACAAGGCATCGTTTTGCTAACCGGCATCGAGGCCGGCGAGCGGGCGGCCGACGGCCGCTACCCGGCCGGTAGTATCAACGCTCGAGTCGAAGATCGCTTGCGCACCTTTGCCAGTATCCGCCGGAGTTTTGCAGGCGAGCACACCGGCCAGCCGGGCGAACACTAGCCATGCCGGCCCTCACGCCAGCTTTCAAACGCTTGGTGCTCGGGCTGCAGCCGACTGCAGCCGACAGCAGCATGCGATTGGTTGCCGAACTGGCTAGTGTACTGCAACTTGAACTGCTCGGACTTTTCCTCGACGACAGCAGTCTACGCGATCTGGCGCGCTTCCCCTTTGTGCGCGAATTCAGGGGACCGGCCGCCGGCTGGCAGCCGATCGATATTGAGCGCGTGTCGCGCGATCTCGAGGTTGCGGCCGGCAACCTCAGGCGAATCTTCGAACAAGCCACGCGAGAGCTGGAAACCGCTGCCCGCTTCGAGGTGGCACGCGGGTCCTTGGGCGAAATTATCGCGGCAAGCTCACGCTCCGACGATATCTTCGTCATTGTCGAGCCGCTCAATCCAGTCGAGCGAGCGACCTCCCAATTCGCCCTTCTCAGCGAGGCGGCGTTCGGGTCAGGGGTGGCGGTATTGCTATTGCCGTCGCGCATTCGCCGTACCAGTGGCCCGATCGTCGCGATCGCAACGAGGCCGAACGATCCGAGCGTCCAAACGGGTGCGTTTCTTGCCCTTGCGACTAAGGAAGAGTTGGTGATCATCAATGCGGATCACCAGCAAGGCATTGGCGATGACACGCGCAAACTTGCGGCCGAAACTGGGCTCAGGGTCGACCAGATCACCGCAGCGCGTAGTGTTTTTCCGGATCCGGGAGCCTGCGCGCAAGCCTTCCGTCATCTGCAAGAGCGGCTAGTAGTTATGAGTCGAGGCGATTTCAATCCAGGCGTCGCCTCGACCATCGCTGCAGCGCGTCAGGTTCCAGTCTTGGTCATCGGGACGGGAAATCAGGCCGCATAAGCATCGAGTACGTAGGTGAAAGATGCCGCAGGAGAACAGCATCCCGAGTTTGCGTAACATCGCCCGCGTCTCAGCCATGGAGCCGTTGACGTCGATCCTGACGTTTCTTGGCACCCGGGGCGGAATTGTTGGCCGCTCGCGCCGGCATTGGCGTCATAGCTCGTTGCTTATTAAACATGATGATGCCCGCATCATGATTGATTGCGGTACGGATTGGCTCGCTCGGCTTTCGCGCGTTGCACCAACGGCAATTGTGCTTACGCATGCCCACCCAGATCATGCTCAGGGGCTGGCCAAAGATGCCCCCTGCCCGGTCTACGCATCGAAGAAGACGCTGGATTCTCTAAAACGCCTTCCAATTCATGACCGACGTGAGATGCCGGTTCGAAAGTCCGTCATGATCGACGGCGTGCGGTTCAAGGCGTATCCCGTGCAGCATTCAATACGTGCACCAGCTGTTGGATATCGGGTATCAGTGAAAGGAGTCCATTTCTTCTATGCGCCCGACGTGGCCGAGCTCCCGGATATCCTCAATGCGCTTCACGGCATCGATGTCTATATCGGCGACGGGGCGACTGTGGCGCGCTCAATGGTGCGCAAAAAGAACGGGAGGCTGATCGGCCACGCACCTATTACGGTACAGCTCGGCTGGTGCAAATTGGCAGGAGTTCAACGCGCTATTTTCACTCATTGTGGATCCGCGATCGTGCGCGGTAACGCGCGCGTCTCGAGCGCAGCGATCAGACGACTCGGTCAGGAACAGGGCATCGACGCACGGATTGCATCTGACGGGGACCGCTTTTCCCTCTCCGGCGGCGAGTGGCGCGGTCGGAGGTGCCGCGTGAGGAACCCTGCCTAAGCTGCCCGGTAGGATATTCTGCGGAGCAAAACATCCGGCGCGTACGTATCAATCTCCGACCAAACCCCTAAACCAGATAAACGATTGCCACTTCCACCGCTCGTTTGACGACTTGATTCAGATCAACGGGGGTGACAGCAAGTTGGCACAGCATATTGCTGATCAACGACGTATTACTCGTCAGCTAAACCGGTATTCGCGTTCACACCGCGCCGATCCGACACGCGGGACAAATGAAGGCTAGCCATCTCTCAATTCGCCAGTCCGGTCACCGACAGGAGAAAAGCAATGGAAAGGGCAACATTTCGAAAATGGCTGGTGGAGCACGGGTGCCGAATCGATGCTGCCGAACATCCGCGGGGGCATAAAGGCCACGTCATGGTGACGGTACATCGAGAGGGCCGCAAGACCCGCATCGCGCTGGGAGGCCCGCGGCAGCCTCTTGACCCACGCGTGGTGCGCCGGGCGTGCGAGGCTCTCGGACTGGATACGGCGCAATTGCCGGGACCGAGAAGTCGCGTCTAGTGTTTGACTAGGTAGTAGTCCGTCGCGCAATTTCTGCCAGCCGCCTCAAATGTTAGAGGAGCGCGGGATGTCGGCCGCTCCAGGCCACGCAAGATCACTACACCTCATTGAGGCGGAGGCTTATCGTCGAATCATGGCGGGAGAAACGCCGGCAACCCTTGATGAGTTTGCTCAGCAGCTATTGCACTGGTTGAGACAATCAT
>Ga0207788_1000176_pt1 | contig 9999 bp, 6 predicted proteins | sample LuqExpMetageno79_FD_187836 | JGI IMG/M metagenome (GOLD analysis project Ga0207788, IMG submission 187836) | Tropical forest soil microbial communities from Luquillo Experimental Forest, Puerto Rico - Sample 79 (SPAdes) | ecosystem: Environmental > Terrestrial > Soil > Tropical forest ... | reverse complement strand
AGTTTCGCCTTCAAATTGGGTTTGGCGTCCATAACCTTGTCGTGCGCCCTGACCGCCGTCGCAAAATCCCAGCGGACCTACTTCCGAGGGCTGCTGGCCGGCAAAAAGCTCGAAGCCTGCGCCTTTACCCAGCGTGCCTTATGTCGCGAACGGGTATGGCTAAATAGCGGCATCACTGAATCATTGCGGCCCAAGATTTAAATGGTAATGAATGTGTTGCCCGCGGGTCACATATGTGACCCGGTCCGGGCGATTCAAATTTTGCTGCCGATCGGCTGTCGCCTTCGCGACTTTTGATGTTCTATTTCGCGATGCCGCAGAGCGCCTGTCGAGCCCGCCGGAAGCTACAGCGCCTCGACCTGCACCACGCCCGGCACCGCCTTAATCGCGCTGGCGATCTGCGGCGAGACCTTGAACCGGCCCGGCAGCTTGATCTCGACCTCGGTGCCCTGCTCTAAGAGCAGCACCATGCTCACTTCGCCATCGCGGTTGGTCGCTCCCGCACGCGGGACCGTTTCCAACCGCTTGGCAACGCCTTCAAGCGGCGCGGCGCTGCGCAGGAACACGCGCAGGCCGGTGTTGAGGTTGGCAGCGGCGGCATGGAGCGGTTCGACCGATTGGATGCGCGCGCGCACCTCATCGCCCTGCACTTCGGCAGACAGGAACAGCAGCACGGCGGTGCCCGGCTCGAGCAGGTGGCGATGCTCGGCGAGCCCTTCCGAGAAGATCACCGCCTCATAGGCTCCGGTCGGATCGGACAGTCCGATGATACCCATCTTGCTGCCGGTGCGGGTGCGTCGCTCCTGGCGAGAGACAACTGTACCAGCGACACGCCCGGCGGTAGTCCCGGCCTTCACCGCACGCGCGAATTCGGCCCAAGGCTGCACGCGCAGCTTCTTGAGCGCGGAGGCGTAATCATCGAGTGGATGCCCGGAGAGGAAGAAACCGATCGCCTCGTATTCGCGGCGCAGCCGCTCGGCCGGCAACCACGGTTCTCTCTGCGGGAGCGCGATCAGCTCGCGATGGCCGTTGCTGCCGAACAACTCATTCTGCCCGATCCTCGCAGCATCATGCGCGCGCTGCGCGCGAGCCAGGATGGCATCAACTGCGGGGAGGACGCATGCGCGGTTAATCTCGAATTCATCGAAGGCGCCAGCCGCGGCCAGGCTCTCAAGCACGCGCTTGTTGACGGCCCGCGGATTGATGTGGTCGGCGAAGTCCGCGAGATCGGCGAATTTGCGGCTGTCACGCGCCGCAATGATGGCTTCCACCGCCTGCTTGCCGACACCTTTGAGCGCCGCTAGCGCGTAGATGATTGTGTTGCCGTCGACCTCGAAATCGACGCCGGAGCGGTTGACCGAGGGTGGCTCGACCTTGATGCCGATCCGCTCTGCCTCGGCGCGAAATTCGGCGAGCTTGTCGGTATTGCCCATATCAAGCGTCATCGAGGCGGCAAGGAACTCGACCGGATAATTCGCCTTCATGTACGCGGTCTGGTAGGCGACCAGCGCATAGGCCGCGGCGTGGCTTTTGTTGAAGCCGTATTCGGCGAAACGTTCGAGCAGATCGAAGATGGCGTCGGCTTGGTAGCGGTCGATGCCGTTCTTAATCGCGCCTTCGACGAAGATTGCGCGCTGCGCCTGCATTTCCTGCCTGATCTTCTTGCCCATCGCACGGCGCAGCAGGTCGGCCTGGCCGAGCGTGTAGCCGGCGAGGATCTGCGCTGCCTGCATCACCTGTTCCTGATAGACAATGACACCGAAGGTTTCCTTCAGCACCGTTTCAAGCTTGGGATGGATGTAGTCCGGCTGCTCCGCGCCGTGCTTACGCGCGCAATAGGTCGGGATATTTGCCATCGGCCCGGGCCGGTAGAGCGCGACTAGCGCGATGATGTCCTCGAAACGGTCAGGCCGCACATCGAGCAGCGCCCGCCGCATGCCCGAACTTTCCAGTTGGAACACGCCGACCGCTTCCGCGCGCGCTAGCAGATCGTAGGTCTTCTTGTCGTCGAGCGGCAGATTGGTGAGATCGATGTCGATGCCGCGCCGCTTGACGAGCTCCACCGCCCGTTCCAACACAGTCAGCGTCTTCAGGCCGAGGAAGTCGAATTTGACCAGCCCCGCCTGCTCCACCCATTTCATGTTGAACTGGGTGACGGGTATGTCGGATTTCGGATCGCGATAGAGCGGCACCAGTTCGGACAATGGTCTGTCGCCGATTACGATGCCGGCGGCATGGGTCGAGGCGTGGCGAGTGAGACCTTCCAGCTTCTGCGCAATGTCGAAGGCGCGTTCGACCACCGGATTGCTGTCGCGCTCTGCCTGTAGCTTGGGCTCGCCTTCGATGGCTGTTTTCAGTGAGATCGGCGCCGCCGGATTCTGAGGCACCAGCTTGCAGAGCTTGTCGACCTGCCCATAGGGCATCTGCAGCACGCGGCCGACGTCGCGCAACACGCCGCGCGCCTGAAGCGTGCCGAAGGTGATGATCTGCGCCACCTGGTCGCGGCCGTAGCGCTCCTGCACGTAGCGGATCACTTCGTCGCGGCGGTCCTGGCAGAAATCGATGTCAAAATCGGGCATCGATACGCGCTCGGGATTGAGAAAGCGCTCGAACAGCAGCCCGAAACGGATCGGGTCGAGATCGGTAATGGTGAGCGCGTAGGACACGAGCGAGCCGGCGCCCGAACCGCGGCCAGGGCCAACCGGGATTCCCTTCGATTTGGCGTGCTGTATAAAATCCGAAACGATGAGGAAGTAGCCCGGATATTTCATACGCGTGATAACGTCGAGCTCGAACTCGAGCCGCTCGCGGTATCCCTGTTCGGTGTGACCAGCCGCCACTCCGGCGGTGGCAAGCCTGCGCGCAAGACCGGTTTCCGCGCGCTTACGCAACTCAGTCGCCTCGTCGACCACGCTATCGCCGACCGAAAAGCGCGGCAGGATCGGCTGATGCGTGCGTGGGCGAAAGGCGCAACGCTCGGCTATCTCCACGGTCGAGGCTAGTGCCTCCGGCAGATCGGCAAACAGTTCGCGCATCTCGGTGCGCGTCTTGAAGCGATGCTCGGCATTGAGCTGACGGCGGTCGCCTTCAGCGATGAGGCGGCCTTCGGCAATACAGATGAGCGCGTCGTGTGCCTCATGATCGGTGGCTTCCGCGAAATACGGCTCGTTGCTGGCGACCAGCGGAATGCCCTTGTCATAAGCGAGATCGATCAGTAGCGGCTCGTTGAGGCGCTCGTTGGCGGTGCCGTGGCGCTGTAACTCGATGTAAAGGCGGTCGCTGAAGAGACGCTGCAGCGCTTCGAGCCGAGCGGCGGCGAGCTGGCTTTGTCCGGCGGCAATAGCGCTATCGAGCGGGCCCCCCGGTCCGCCGGTCAGCGCAATGATGCCGTCCGTCTCGCCTTCAAACCATTCGAGCTTAAGGCGCGGCGGCTCGTTCGGCGGGGTGTCAAGGAAGGCGCGCGACGATAGGCGCATCAGGCTGCGATAGCCGCCTTGGCGCGCTGCTAAGAGAACGATGCGCTCGCGCGGCACAGGCACGTTGCCGTTGTGCGGGCCGTGATCGCTGTCGCCGAAATCGATCGCCAGCGCGCAGCCAACCATTGGCTGGATGCCCGCGGCGGCCATTTTTTCCGAAAATTCCAGAACACCGAACATGTTGTCGGTATCGGTGAGCGCGAGCGCGGCCTGCTTGTCCCTCTTGGCGAGTTCGGCCAGCCGCGCAATGGGGAGCGCGCCTTCCAGCAGCGAATAGGACGAATGGACGTGCAAGTGCACAAAATCGAGTGCCGCCACGGGGTGATTCCTTGCTTCCCCCCAGAGTGGGGACGGCGCGGCGCGGTGTCCACCGCCCGACGCCAGTGAGCCAAAGCTTTCCCCGTCATCCTGGCGCGGTAGCTATAGATTCCCCAGCACCTGCGACCAAATGGCGATCATGCCGATGAACAACGCAAGCGAAGTCAGCGCGGCGGCTTCTTGGATCATGATCTTGAACATGCTCCCTCCTGTGAACGAAAAGAGAACATAGTTCATGTTATGTTCTTGAGTCAAGCGGCAACCTTGGGACGGACAATTCGCCTGCAACAAGTACATTATTTGCCTGCAACAACTACGCGTGCGAGTTACGAAAATTGACTCTAACCAGGCACGTGTTTCTTTGCCCGCCCAACACCACGCTTTGCCGGGTCCTAGCCTCAGTCGCTTGATTGTCCTCGCCTTGGTAATTCGCGTTCTAGTCGGCGATCGTGGATCAGCATTCTTCCGGCGCTACTTTGACTGATTTCGATTGACGACGGCCGTTCAGCCCTCGATGAGCGTCATGTCGCTGCCGCGTTAGTCAAGCTCCACGACCTGCCCTTCCCGCAACGTCACCCGCCGGTCCATTCGGTCGGCGAGCTCCATGTTGTGGGTAGCAATGATGGTGGCGAGCCGCGAGGCGCGCACCAGCTGCGTGAGCGCGCTGAACACGTGATCGGCAGTGTGCAGGTCGAGATTGCCGGTCGGCTCGTCGGCCAACAAGATGCGCGGCGCGTTGGCGACCGCGCGCGCGATGGCAACGCGCTGCTGCTCGCCGCCGGAAAGCTCCGCCGGTCGATGATTGAGCCGGTCGCGTAAGCCGAGATAGCTCAATAATTCAACCGCCCGCTCTCGTGCCTCGCCGCGCTTAAGCCCGCGGATCATCTGCGGCAACAGCACGTTCTCCAAGGCGGTGAATTCCGGCAGCAGATGGTGCGACTGGTAGACGAAGCCGATTTCCACTCGGCGGATGCGGGTGCGCTCGTGATCCGGCAGGATTGCGGTCGCCCGCCCGTCGATATAGACGTCGCCGTGATCGGGATGCTCGAGCAGACCGGCGATGTGCAGCAGCGTCGACTTGCCGGCGCCTGAAGGCGCCAGCAGCGCCACCGACTGCCCCGGCCAGATAGCGAGTTCGGCGCCGTTGAGCACATGCAGCGCTTCGTCGCCTTGCCGGTAGGTGCGCTCGATTGCATGGAGGAACAGTACGGGGGTGTCCTCCGCCTGCTCCTTCACCTCCACTGCCTCCACTGCCGCCACCATGGTCTCACTCATAGCGCAGCGCCTCCACTGGATCGAGGCGCGCCGCACGCCAGGACGGATAGAGCGTGGCAAGGAACGACAACACAAGCGCCATGACGACCACAGCGCTGGTTTCCGCTGCGTTCATGTCGGCGGGCAAATGCGAGAGAAAATAGAGCTCGGGCGAGAACAGCTCGGTGTTAGTGAGCCAGGAAAGGAACTGGCGGATGCTCTCGATATTGAGGCAGACCACCACGCCGAGCAGGAAGCCGACCAGCGTGCCTACCACGCCGATCGAGGCGCCAGTGATCAGGAACACGCGCAGAATGGCACCCTGCGTTGCGCCCATCGAGCGCAGGATCGCGATGTCCTGGCCCTTGTCCTTCACCAACATGATCAGGCCGGACACGATATTGAGCGCCGCCACAAGCACGATTAGCGTCAAGATCAAGAACATCACGTTACGTTCGACCTGCAGCGCGTTGAAGAACGTCGCGTTGCGCTGACGCCAGTCGATCATGAAGATGGGCCGTTGCGCGGCGTCCTGCACCGCCTTCCGATAGCGATCAACACGATCAGGATCGTCGATATAGACCTCGATTGCAGTGACATCGCCAGCACGATTGAAATAGGCTTGCGCTTCTTTCAGCGGCATGAACACGAAGGCGTTGTCATATTCCGACATGCCGATCTCGAAGACCGCCGCAATCTTGTAGACCTTGATGCGCGGGGTGGTACCCATCGGGGTAACCGCACCGCGCGGCGCCACTAGCGTGATGTTATCGCCCGCGCGCAGTGAGAGCTGATCGGCAAGTCGGCGGCCGATCACCACGCCTTGTCCCTCATCGAAGCCGTCGAGCGTGCCCTGCTTGATATTGTTGATGATCGACGGCAGGCCTTCGAGATCCTTCAGTCTTATGCCACGTACCAGGACGCCGCCGGCATTGAACGGCGAGGAGGCAAGCGCCTGGCCCTCCACGATCGGCGCGGCAAGCCTAATGCCCTTGACGCCGCTGATGCGGGCAGCGACCTCCTCCCAGTCGGTGAGCGGTTTTTCCAGCGGCTGAATCAGCAGGTGTCCGTTGAGGCCCAAAATCTTGTCGAGCAGCTCCTTGCGGAAGCCGTTCATCACTGCCATCACGATGATAAGCGTGGCCACGCCGAGCATGATGCCGAGGAAGGAGAACCCAGCGATCACCGAGATGAATCCCTCCTTGCGCCGCGCGCGCAAATAGCGCAGCGACAGCATCCACTCGAACGAGGAGAAGGGCCGCGTCCCGTTGGGCTCGGTCATCGAAGATTGGTTCCCGGTCCGGGATTTTCACACGATTCTGGCGGTTTCAAGCCCTTCCGACGGCCAAAGTCCTTGGCCGCACACAGGATTCTTGCCGCGGACCCGGACTACTTGGACAGCAAATCGAGCGCCGCTGACGGGGTCATGGTGTCACGCGACCCGTCGTCGCGACGTTTAACCTCGACTTTGCCTTCGGCAAGTCCCTTGGGACCAATCAGCACCTGCCACGGGATACCGATAAGGTCGGCGGTAGCGAATTTTCCTCCGGCGCGCTCGTCACGGTCGTCGTATAGCGCCTCGACGCCTTTCGCGGAGAGGTCCTTGTAGAGCTGCATGCAGACGCCGTCGGCCTCGGCCGAGCCTTGCTTGAGGTTGAGGATCGCCACCTTGAACGGCGCAACCGGCTCCGGCCAGATGATGCCGGCATCGTCATGCGAGGCTTCGATGATGGCGGCGACCAGCCGCGACGGCCCGATGCCGTAGGAACCCATGTGCACAGGTACCTCTTTGCCATCGCCGGTGGCGACCAGCGCCTTCATCGGTTCGGAATATTTGGTGCCGAAATAGAAAATGTGGCCGACCTCGATGCCGCGCGCGGAGACCTGCGCGCCGGCAGGAAGTTTGGCGAAGGCGTTCGCGTCGTGCATTTCCGAGGTCGCGGCGTATTGCGACGTCCATTTGTCGACGATCGCCTGCAGGTTGGCGACGTCGTCGAAATTCACGTCCGCGCCTGGTACCGTCATTTCGAGATAGTCTTTGTGGCAAAACACTTCCGACTCGCCGGTCTGCGCCAGGATTATGAATTCGTGGCTCAGGTTGCCACCGATCGGCCCTGATTCCGCGCGCATCGGAACTGATTTTAGACCCAAGCGCGTGAATGTCCGCAGGTAGGCGACGAACATCTTGTTGTAGGAATGCTGCGCACCGGCCTGATCAATATCGAACGAGTAGGCATCCTTCATCAGGAATTCGCGGCCACGCATCAACCCGAAACGCGGTCGCACCTCGTCGCGGAATTTCCACTGAATGTGATAAAGGTTAAGTGGCAGATCCTTGTACGATCGCACATAGGAGCGGAAGATCTCGGTGATCATCTCCTCGTTGGTCGGGCCGTAAAGCATCTCGCGCTCGTGCCGGTCCTTGATGCGCAGCATCTCCTTGCCGTAGGCCTCATAGCGGCCGCTCTCGCGCCACAAGTCGGCGGACTGGATGGTCGGCATCAGAAGCTCGATTGCGCCCGAGCGGTCCTGCTCCTCGCGCACGATCCGGCAGATCTTCTGCAGTACACGAAAGCCGAGCGGCAGGAAGGCATAGATGCCGGCCGCCTCCTGCCGCATCATACCGGCGCGCAGCATCAACCGGTGCGAGACGATATCGGCCTCCTTCGGCGTTTCGCGCAGGATCGGCAGGAAGTAACGGGACAGGCGCATAGAATTGCTTGAGATTCGAGGACGGACCGGCCCCGGGTAAGCGGATCGAAGCCAGTCGTTTGGTCTCTTGTTGTTGAGCGTTGGCCTGTATCGTCCTATTGCTGAAAAATCAACGCTCTAAAGGCATTTCTTGGTCTTAATACCCATTTCCTCTTTAGATCCAATGTGCCGCATTTTCCAAACTTGGGACCAAGCTTCAGTGCAAATTCCCTGCTGTTGACGCGCTTGATCTCAGCGGAGTGAAGCCCGATGGCACACACTTGTCCGTGTGGCGCAACGCGTAGGCGCGAGCCACGCAGCCGTCGTCACCACCGGGGCCATCCGGGCGGAATGCGAGGTTTTCCAAGGCATCGGGTCGTTCTTCCCATGTGAGCATCACGAACACGTCGCGGGGACTCGCCGGTCGCCTCGTTGATGTAAGGCACTCGATAAATCCAATTCTTATCAGCGAGGATCACATTGCCTGATCAGCATGGCATTGATTCGGGTGAGTTGCTGTCGAACCTGTGGCCTCGTCAACGGCTAGCAGCTTCTCCTTGAGCCGACCCTCTAACTCGTCAAGGCGCCGCTCGATCTGCTGTAGCTGTTGTTGCTCAGCCTGCACGCGCGTTGTCGGTGATGCTCGGGGCATCCTGTGTTCTCCTTGATTGTGATGATCCTGTCTGGCCGGCCCTCCGTCGCATCAGCGACCTGGGAATCGCTGAACACTCGGCGAAGCACACGCTCGACTCGTTCGAAGTCAACGTAGCGAACGCCCCACTGCTCTATCGCCGAGCCAAAGCGACCATGCTTAATGACCTCGTGCGCCCAATTGCGGGTCCGCAGACAAAGCCGAGCAATTAGAGGACCTGAGACCAGGATCATGCGGTGACATTGGAGGCACCGCGAGCCCGCCGCAACGCACTCAGCCGTCAGGCTTGATCCAAACCTTGGCCGTTAAAACGCTGATCCACCCACGCGTCCTTCTGCTTCCACCTGTGAATCTTTCGACAGGCTGGGCAACGGAATGGCACTTCTATGTAAGACGATAACGACTCGAACACTATCGTTTCCGTAGTCAGTCCGGTTTTAACCGGCACTCTTAGTATCGGGCAGCTGGTCATAATATCGGCCATTGCGTGTCCCCCGACGCGCAACCACCAAGCGTGGTATCCTGATAATGCCACGATGACAGGCCATTCGCTAGTGCAGCAAGTCATTGGTGGCACGCTGAGATTTTTCGCGCTTACTGTGAATGAGATATCGCGGTCCTCGAGATTATGGCGGGTTTCTTGCCCGCATTCATGGAACTGTTACATTTCGGCGGGGCTTAATGCTTGGCTTGGGGGGAGATTTATGCAGCCGAAGAGACCGGCTCTTGAGAGCCTGTCAAATGAGGCTCTTTGCAAGTTGCGCGATGAAATCGCCGCACTGCTTGAGAGCCGCGCCGAACAATTACGGAAGGAACTTGAGCGACTAACGGGCGGCACTAGCGTCACCGCTAGAATTACGAACAACACAGGAAACGGCGCCAAAGCGAAGCGCAAGAAGCCGTCACCAAAATATCGAGGGCCTGATGGCAGCACTTGGTCTGGGCGAGGCGCAAGACCTCGATGGCTCACAAAGGCGATTCAGGCAGGCCAGAAGATCGAAGACTTCTTGATCGTCCCAAGTGACGAAGCCGTATCAGAAGAGCGAACAAGCGGCCCTCCCTGAATCAACGCGGGGCATCACAAAACCAGTGGCCGCGCTCGGCTCGCCAGTGCTTATTATTTGTAATATCCGAAAAGAACTAACAACGACGAAATGGAATCCCTGACCGCATCAGGAAAGAAATAAAACGAGACGATTAAAACAAGAGCGAGAGGAATTACAAAGAACCGCAAAACGTCGCTGGAGACTAGGGACATGGGGGTCTGCCGTTATCCAGTTGCCCCCATTTGAAGGCGGAAGAGACCCAGCTCGCCACTGTACTTAGAGACAATGGCACTAATGCTTTGGATTATTCCCGGCGCAGCTCCCCGACGGCCTCGCCAGCGATCAGCCAGCGAGTCTCTTCATCGAGCTTCAACTTCTTGGGGCCAATATGCACCCTGCGCAGTGCCTGCGAGAGCGCGTGGCGCATCAGTTCGGCGCGGGTCCATGATTGTTCCATTTGCAAACATTTCGCATGGAACATTTTTTGTGTGATTGTTCCATAACGACGAATGAATGCTGCGCCCTCTCATTTGATAATCATCAAGCCCTCAAAATAAATCGT
>Ga0207788_1000159_pt1 | contig 10590 bp, 9 predicted proteins | sample LuqExpMetageno79_FD_187836 | JGI IMG/M metagenome (GOLD analysis project Ga0207788, IMG submission 187836) | Tropical forest soil microbial communities from Luquillo Experimental Forest, Puerto Rico - Sample 79 (SPAdes) | ecosystem: Environmental > Terrestrial > Soil > Tropical forest ... | reverse complement strand
AGGCCGACGCGATCGAGCCAGAGCTTCGCTTTGTAGATCGCGGCGCGTTCAGCCAAGGCATAAGAGGGAAAGCCGAAAATGCCCAGGAGCGTGTAGCCGGAGGCGATCATCAGCTGGTTGTGCTGAGCAACCAGCATGTTCTCGAGCACCGTCATGCCGGGAAACAGCCGTATGTTCTGGAATGTGCGGGCGACGCGCGCCTGCTGCGTCACCAGATATTCCGGCATGCGTTCAAGCTGGTAAAGCGCACCGCCGGTACGCGCAAGATGGCGGGCGCCGCTCTCGGTGAGCGCATCGAGTTCGGCCCAGACGGCAGAATCGCCGTGGCGCAGCGATACGCGGCCCTCGCTCGGTTTGTAGAAGCCGGTGATGCAGTTGAACACAGTAGTCTTTCCGGCGCCGTTGGGCCCGATCAGCGCGGTGATATTGCCGGCCCTCGCCTCGAACGAGAGATCATCCACCGCGATCAGACCGCCGAAGCGCATGGTCAGGTGCTCGACGCGAAGCAGGATATCGGCGACGTCCGTCATCCGTGGCCTTCCCGCGTGAGTTCGCCCGAGATGCTCTTGCGTTCCTTGAGGAAGACCGAAGGCGCGCGCGTCGTGATCAACCCGCGTGGCCGCCAGATCATGATCAACACCATGGCGAAGCCGAACAGAAGCATGCGGTACTGCGTCGGATCGAAAGTCGGGCCGAAAATCCGCCTGAGGAAATCCAATTCGCGCATGATCTCGGTGCCGCCGATCATCGCGATGGCGGCGATGGCGACGCCGATCTGGCTACCCATGCCGCCGAGCACAACGATCGAGAGGATCGTCGCCGATTCCAGGAAGGTGAAGGACTCCGGCGAGATGAACCCCTGCCGTGTGGCAAAGAATGAGCCGGCGAAGCCGGCGAACATCGCACCCATAGCGAAGGCGGTGAGCTTGGTGTTAGTCGTGTTGATGCCGAGCGAGCGGCACGCAATCTCGTCCTCGCGCAGCGCCTCCCAAGCGCGGCCGACCGGCAGTCGGCGCAAGCGCAACGTAACGAAGGCGGTGAGCAGCGCGAGCACTAGGATGATGTAATAGAGAAAAACCACGCGATAGAGCGGCGAAAATTCCAACCCGAACACAGCGGCGAAGCCGTTATCGTCGGCGTTAAACGGAATGCCGAAGAGGGTCGGACGTGGGATGCCGGTAATGCCTGCATAGCCGTTGGTGAGATCGACCCAGTTGATGATGACGATGCGGATGATCTCGCCGAAGGCGAGTGTAACGATGGCAAGGTAGTCGCCGCGCAGCCGCAAGACCGGGAAGCCGAGCAGAATGCCCCAGAACGAAGCGAGGATCCCGGCGAGCGGCAGCAGCAGCCAGAAGGACAAGCCGAAAGTCTTGGCGAGCAGCGCATAGGAGTAGGCACCGACCGCGTAGAAAGCGACGTAGCCAAGGTCGAGCAGGCCGGCGAGTCCGACCACGATGTTCAGCCCCCAGCCCAGCATCACGTAGATCAGAATTTGGATACCGAAATTGTCGATCCACTTGACCGCTCCGGCAAAACCCTCAAGTAGGACAACGATGCCCGGATAGGCGACGACGAAGGCGATGGAGAAGGACACGAACCATTTGCGCATCCAATTGCGCGCCGCCGAGGATGCGGCGACTGGCCGCTCGCGGCGCTGCGTGAGGTATGGCGCGATGGCGATGGAAAAAACGAAGCGCGCGATGCCGACGAAGGCGACGAGGCCGAACAGCAATGGCCAGCGTGTGACCAAGACCAGATTATTGCGGGTGTCGGTGATGGTTTGAAAGCCGATTAGCGGCAGCAGCAGGCCGAGGGCAAGCACGGCAGTGAAGCCGGCATCGCGCAATGCGCGGGCCATGTCGACGCGCTGAGCGGACGCGCCGTCAGCCATCTCACACCTTTTCGACGTCCGGTCGGCCGAACAGGCCCTGCGGCAGGAAGATCAAAGTGATGGCAAGGATCGAAAAGGCCGCGACATCCTTGTAGTCAATAGAAAAATAAGCCGACCACATCGTCTCGATCAGCCCTATCAGGAGACCGCCGATCACGGCGCCCGGCAGCGAGCCAATACCGCCGAGCACTGCGGCGGTGAAGGCCTTCACGCCCGGCACGAATCCGTCCGAAAAGGTCACCACGCCGTAGTACATCAGGTACATAGTGCCAGCGACGGCGGCGAGCGCAGCGGCGATCACGAAGGTCATCGAGATGGTCCGGTCAACGTCAACCCCGACCAGCGCTGCCATCTTCTGGTCCTGCTCGCAGGCGCGCTGCGCCCGGCCGAGCGGCGTCTTTGCCACTAGATACCAGAACGCCACCAGGAGCACGGCGGTGACACCCCAAATGATGAGCTGTCTCACCGACATCGTGACGGCGTAGTCGTTGCGGTTGAGCAGCACGAACTCGCCTTGCACCATCGGGGGGATCGGCTTATTGCGCGGGCCCTGGCTCACCTGAACGAAGTTCGACAGGAAGATCGACATTCCGATTGCTGAGATCAGGGGCGCCAGACGAAAGGAGCCGCGCAGTGGACGATAGGCGACGCGCTCGATAACCCAGTTGACCAGTGAGGTGAACAGCATCGCCACGATCAACACAATGAACAATGCGAGCGTGATCGAAGAAACGCCAAGCCATGCGGTAAGCAGTAGGAAGGCGATCAGCGCGATGAAGGCCGACATCATGAACACGTCGCCATGAGCGAAATTCACCATGCCGATGATCCCGAACACCATAGTGTAGCCGATGGCGATCAGCCCGTAGATCGATCCGAGAGTAATGCCGTTAATGAGTTGCTGGAGAAAGACTTCCATGCGTGCGCTCGCGACTTTCGCCTTTGGCCGGTCCGGCGAGCGGCCAGATGCGACAAGGCTTAACAGGGCATGGCGGGAGCGGCAACGCTGGGCCGCGGCGTGTGACTAAGTCATGCGGAGACTGATGAGGCTTGCGCAATTCAGACGCTGGCGCGCGCGCTTTTGGCGTGATCCGCCGAACGCCCATGGCAGGACGAGGATCTGCAACGGTAAAGCAGCAGATAGGGTCCTATGTTCAATCCTTCACTGGACGCCATGGTAAGTCGGCTGCCTAGATGCCGGTTCCTGCGTCCAGCGTGGGCTGAGCACGGAACTATCGATTCGTCAACGCGTCATCGATGCGTTCGGAGGAACGTGAAATCAACCAGAACCCCGATCGGCCGCCAGCGAGAGCGTGGCGGAGCAGAAGCCGGGCGAGCGGCAATAGCAGCGGCCAAGGCCGGGCCAAGCGGCCAAGAGCAAGGCCGCCAACGCGCTGCAACAGAATGAGGGAAGCCCAGCCGCACGGTGCGGCTTTTTCGTTTGTGGCTTACGCGTTGGCGTCGCGCGCGCGCTGGCGTATCCTCCACGCACTATGACCGCATCCGGGCTCCCGCTGTTTCATTTGTACGGCGATCCGCCGGACGATAGCGCGTTTGACTTCATCCATATTGAGACTATCGCTTCGCGCTCGTCGGTGCACGACTGGACGATCCGCGCGCACCGCCACCGCAACCTCTTCCAGATTCTGCTGATCGAAAAGGGCGGCGGCGAGATGAGCTTCGAGACCGCCACCGTGAAATTTGCCGCGCCGGCCGCGATCCTGGTGCCGGCGACGACGGTACACGGTTTCCGCTTCACGCCGCGCGTCACCGACGGCTGGGTGGTGAGCTTTACCGAAGACGTAGCCGATGCGCTCGGCGACCAATCCGGGGAGGCGTTGGCGCGGCTCAAGGCGGTGGCGGCCCACCCGCTGGTACCGCTGACGGGCGCGGGCGAAACCAAGCGGCTGTCGGCGCTCTGCAACGATCTCAACGAGGAAGCCTCGCTCGCGCGCGAAGGCTATCGGCTGGCCATGCGCGGGCTGCTGGCGCTCATTGCCATCGAGGTGGTGCGCCTCGCGGTGAGCCGTCAACGCTCAGGTTCGGTGACGCTGACGCGCGCCGATGAGCGAGTGGAGGACCTGCGTCGGCTCTTGGACGAGCATTTCCGCAAACAGCGGCTGATCAGCTTCTATGCCGAGAAGCTGGCGATGACCGCCGACCGGCTCAACGATCACGTCAAGCGCGCGACCGGGGTTACGGCGGGACATATGATCCGCCAGCGCGTGCTCACTGAGGCCAAGCGCCAGCTCGTGTTCACCAACCAGCCGATCCACGAGATCTCCTACGATCTGGCGTTTTCCGATCCGTCGCACTTCACGCGCTTCTTCCGCAAGCAAACCGGCATGACGCCGCAAGCTTTTCGCGAGGGCCACGGCGGCTGACGCCGCGAATCCAACTGCTTGGTTAAGCGGCTAAGGTTAAGCGGCTAACAAGTAAGGTAAAGGCTCGGTTTTTTTTGAAATCGACGTTTGAAGCGAATACGCATTGTTCCAAAGATCGAGGAGGAACGCATGCGTAAGCTCTCTCGCGCTGCCGTTGCGACGATCCTGGCAATCGCCTTCTACTTCACCATCGTGTGGGGTTTCGACGGGCTGCATGCGCTTACCTCGCCGGGGTACGGCCTCGATGACGCCTGGCGCTCGCAGTTCTTGTTCGGTCTCGGTAGTCTTTTCGGCCTCGGTCCAATCGGATTGCTGAAACTCGCCGCCTTCTTCGCGGCACTTAAGCTCGCGGTGGCCTCGATTTGCGCCCTGCATATCTTCGACCGCATGCGCGCGTTGGTGCGCGGCAGGGCGGACTCGAAAATCCTCGAGGGCGGCATGATCCTAGTGGTGCTCGTCAGCATCGCGTCGGTTGGTCCGGGAGTGTGGCTGCAGAACGCCGAACTGGTACGCGATGGTTTCGTGCAATTGACGCTGGCGGCGGTCGCTGTCGCTCTGTGCAACGTCGAGCGGCATTACAGCCGTCCGGCCGAAGAGAAAGAGTCGGAGCCTCCACAGGAGCTCGCCGCCGCGGAGCGTAGCGTGCCTTGGTTCTGGTCCTTCCGCTGAACGCGGTTATTTGGATCTTGTGAACTCGGCGATCACCTCGGCGGCTTCCTTGAAGGCGTGATTGGCGGCCGGCACGCCACGACAGATCGCCTGCTGCAGGATGATTTCCTTGATGTTAACTTCGTGAAGCCGGATTCCTTGATGGCCGCGCGCACGTGCACACGGAATGCGTCCCGCTGGACCGGTGCCGATCATTAGTACGCGACGGGTGCGTTCGTCGTAATGCGCCCGCGTCCAGTTCCAGGCATAGCGAGTGATGGGCTCCTGGAATTCCTTGTTGAACGCGGTCTTATTGGCGTAGGCACGGCCGACCCATTCGTTGCCCAGCACCCTGCGGCGCCATGCTGTCATCGTAACGCTTCTTCTTATCCATGATCAGTTGAGCAGGAAGTTGAGCGCCACTTCGGTGAAGGCCTTCGGCTGCTCGACGTTAGAAATGTGCGCGGCGTCGAGCTCGACCAGTTTGGCGTCTTTAATGGTTTTCGCAATGTGTTCACCAGCGGCCGGCGGCGTTGCTGGATCGTGCTTACCGACGATAACCAGCGTCGGCGTGGTGACACTCGAATTGGTCTCGCGGAAGTCTATGTCGCGTACCGCCTCGACGCAGGCGATATAGCCGTCACGATTGCTGGAAAGGAACATCTTGGTCATGCGCGCGATCTGGTCCGGCGCGCGGTCACGGAAATCCTTAGTGAACCAACGTTGCATGTTCATGTCGACGATGTCCGCCAGGCCATGCTCGCGCACGGTCCTGATGCGATCCGTCCACGGCGACTTGTCGGCGTAATATAAATTGGTGTTGGCCAGCACCATCTTCTTGATGCGGTCGGGCGCGTTCGCGCCGAGCCACTGACCGTCCATGCCGCCCATCGACAGACCGCACCAGTTCATCTTATTAATCTTCAGCGCATCCATGATCTTGAGGATGTCTTTGCCGAACAGGTCGAAGTTGTAAGGACCCTTGGTAGTGCCCGACTTGCCATGGCCGCGGCGGTCCCAGCGCACTAAGCGGAAATGCTTGGCGAAATCGGGCGCCTGGTCATCCCACATGTGTAGATTGGTGCCGAGCGAATTCGACAGCATCAAAACAGGGGCGCCGTCGCGGCCGTCGACCTCGACATTGATCGGGCAGCCATCGTTGGTAGTGATCGTCGGCATGAATTCTTTCCTCAGAAGACTTATCGTGTGTGTTGTTAAGCGACACCCTTAAAGGGCGGCGCGCGCGCTGCAAAGCTCTTTTCAGCGGCTTCGCGAGGGCTTAAAGCCCTTGGCTCGCTCGCATTTGACAGGAGACGGCGATGGCGATGACAATGTCGGCGGAGGTTCAACTCCCTGCCAGTCGCGAGGCGGTCTGGGCAAAGCTCAACGATGCCGACGTGCTCAAGGCCTGCATTCCCGGCTGCGAAGAGCTCACTAAGACCTCAGACACCGATTTCCAGGCGGTCGCCACTACCAAGATCGGGCCGGTCAAGGCGCGCTTCAAAGGCAAGGTACATTTGACCGACCTCAACCCGCCCAGCGGCTACCGGATCTCCGGCGAGGGCGACGGCGGGGTCGCGGGCTTTGCCAAAGGCGGCGCTACCGTCACGCTAACCGAGAAGGACGGCGGCACGCTGCTCACCTACAATGTGGAGGCGCAGATCGGCGGCAAGCTCGCCCAGCTCGGCCAGCGGCTGGTTAACGGTGCCGCCAAGAAGATCGCGGACGAATTCTTCAAGAATTTCGCTGCCATTGTGTCGGGTGTACCGCCAATCACCACGGTTTGAGCGGCTTTCTTAGCCGCCGTTTGATCGCTTGACCCAGCGCCCGCTCGGGGTTCAGAGTTATTTCAGTCCATAGGCGTATTCGGGCTGAAATCGAACAGATTCTGAACCTAATCCGCCGCCGCCCGGTTGGACGAAGCGAAAAGAGGTCTTTTGGCCCCGAACTTGGGAGGACGGTTATGCCTGCGGTGTCCATGACGGTGAACGGGAAATCCGTCGCCGGCGACGTCGAAGCGCGCACTTTGCTGGTGCAATTTCTGCGCGAAAACTTACGCCTTACAGGTACACATGTCGGCTGCGACACCTCCCAGTGCGGTTGCTGTGTCGTGCATGTCGACGGCATCGCCGCCAAGTCCTGCACGCTGCTCGCGCTCCAGTGTGAGGGCGCCAAGATCACTACCATCGAGGGCTTGGCCGAGCCGAACGGGCCGCTGCACCCGATGCAGGAAGCCTTCCGCGAGCACCACGGCTTGCAATGCGGCTTCTGCACGCCCGGCATGATCATGTCAGCGCTAGACATCGTGCGCCGCCACGGCCACGAGCTCGACGAGCGCACCATTCGCGAGCAGCTGGATGGCAACCTCTGCCGCTGCACCGGCTACCACAACATCGTCAAAGCGATCGGCGCCGGAGCGCGCGCGATGGTTAAGAGCGGCGCGCCGCGTCAGGCCGCCGAGTAGTTTAAAAAATTCAGACGTTAGGGAGACCGCCATGAACGCGACCGGGATCGGCGCGGCGGTGCGCCGAAAAGAAGATTTCCGATTTGTTACCGGGAATGGCCAATATACCGATGACGTGACGCGGCCGGGCGTAACCCGCGCCGTGTTCGTGCGCTCGCCGCACGCGCGCGCCAAGGTTAGAGGCATCGACATCAGCGTTGCAAGGACAATGCCGGGCGTCGCAGCAGTGCTCACCGGTGCCGAGCTTACCGGCGACAAGATCGGCAACTTGATATGCGGCTGGATGATCCACTCCAAGGACGGCTCGCCGATGAAGATGGCGCCGCATCCGGCGCTTGCTTCCGGCACGGTCAACTATGTCGGCGATGCGGTGGCGGTGGTGATCGCCGATACGCTAGCGCAAGGACGCGACGCCGCCGAGAAGGTGAAGGTCGATTACGAGGTACTGCCGGCGGTCACCGATCCGGCCGAGGCGAAGTCCGGCCCGCAGATCCACGAGGTGGCGCCGAAGAATATCATTTATGAATGGTCGCTCGGCGACCAGAAGGCGGTGGACGCAGCTTTCGCGTCCGCTAAGCATGTCACGCGGCTCGACATTATCAACAATCGCCTGGCGCCAAATGCGATCGAGCCACGCGCGGCGCTCGCTGAATACGACGCCGGTACCGACCAGCTCACGCTGTGGAACACGACGCAGAACCCGCACGTGTCGCGGCTCGTCATCGCTGCTTTCGTCGGCATGGCGCCGGAGCACAAATTGCGGGTGATCGCGCCCGACGTCGGCGGCGGCTTCGGCTCGAAGATCTTCATCTATCCGGAGGAGGTCGTCTGCCTATGGGCCGCGCGCAAGGTACACCGGCCGGTGAAGTGGGTGGCCGAGCGCTCGGAATCCTTCCTCACCGACGCGCATGGTCGCGACCACGTCACGCACGCAGAGCTCGCGCTTGACGGCAATGGCAAGATCGTGGCGTTGCGAGCCAAAACCATCGCCAATCTCGGCGCCTATATGTCGACTTTCTCCTCGTCGGTGCCGACCTATCTCTATGGCACGTTGCTGTCGGGCCAGTACGACATCCCGCACATCTATTGCGAGGTGGACGCGGTCTACACCAACACAGTGCCGGTCGACGCCTATCGCGGCGCCGGGCGGCCGGAAGCAACCTTCGTGGTCGAGCGGTTGGTGGAAGTCGCGGCGAGGCAGATGGGCATCGAGTCTCCTGAAATCCGCAAGCGCAACTTTATCAAGGCGTTTCCGCATCAGACGCCGGTTATCATGGCCTATGACGCTGGTGACTATCATGCGTCGCTGAGGCAGGCGGTGGAATTCGCCGACGTGAAGGGCTTCAACAAGCGCAAGCGCGAGTCCGCGCGTAACGGCAAGCTGCGCGGCTTGGGCTTTTCGACCTATATTGAGGCCTGCGGTATCGCGCCGTCGCAGGCGGTCGGCTCACTCGGCTGCGGCGTCGGCCTGTGGGAGAGTGCCGAGGTGCGCGTCAACCCGACCGGCAGCGTAGAAGTGCTCACCGGCACGCACGCGCACGGGCAGGGGCACGAGACCACCTTCGCGCAGCTCGTCTCGGAGCGTCTCGGTATCCCGTTCGAGAACGTTTCCATCGTGCATGGCGATACCGACAAGGTGCAGTTCGGCATGGGCACTTACGGTTCGCGCTCGGGCGCGGTTGGCATGTCGGCGGTCGTGAAAGCGCTCGACAAGATCGAGGCCAAGGCGAAGAAGGTTGCCGCCTATATGCTAGAGGCAGCGGAGGGCGACATCGAGTTTAAGGACGGCAAGTTCACCGTCGCCGGCACCGACAAGTCGGCGCCGTGGGGAGATGTCGCGCTCAACGCCTATATCGCTCACAAATTCGCCGGCGCCGATCTAGAGCCGGGGCTGAAGGAAACTTCTTTCTACGACCCCACCAATTTCACCTTCCCGGCCGGTTGCCATATCTGCGAGGTCGAGGTCGACACCGAGACTGGCAAGACCGAAATCGTCAATTGGACTGCGGTCGACGACTTCGGCACCGTGGTCAACCCCATGATCGTGGAAGGCCAGGTACACGGCGGCATCGCGCAGGGCGTCGGGCAGGCGCTACTCGAGGGCGTGGTCTACAACAAGGACGGCCAGCTCGTGACCGGCTCGTTCATGGATTACACCATGCCGCGCGCGCACGACCTGCCATTGTTTCACCTTGGGCTGACCGAGACCAAGTCGCCGTCCAACCCGCTCGGCATCAAGGGCTGCGGTGAGGCCGGCGCGATCGCGGCGCCCGCCGCGGTGATCAATGCCATCACCGACGCCATCGGAACCGAGGAATTGTCCATGCCAGCTACTGCACAGGCGGTATGGTCGGCGCTCAAGCGCGCGCACGGCGTGCGCCAGGCCGCATAATGTCAGGGAGATAACAATGTACAATTTCACCTTCCATCGTCCGACCACGGTTCGCCAGGCGGCCGGCCTGTTGGCGCGCAACCCGGATGCCAAGCTGCTAGCCGGCGGCCATTCGCTGATCCCTGTGATGAAACAGCGGCTGGCGAACCCATCGGCGCTAATCGATCTGTCGTTGGTCGAAGGCCTCTCCGGCGTCGAGCAGAAGGGTCGCTCGATCGTGATCGGCGCGATGTCGCGCCACGCCGACGTCGCCGTCTCGTCGGTGCTGCAGCAGCTGTTGCCCGGCCTTGCCGCAGTGGCGGCCTCGGTCGGGGACCCGCAGGTGCGCAATCGCGGCACCATCGGCGGCTCGATTGCCAACAACGACCCGAACGCCGACTATCCGGCGGCGGTGCTCGGCTTGGGCGCCACCGTTATTACCAACAAGCGGCGCATTGCGGCCGACGATTTCTTCACTGGCATGTTTTCGACTGCGCTCGAGGACGGCGAGATCATCACGAAGATCAGCTTCCCGATCGCCAAGAAGGCGGCCTACGAAAAATTCAAGCACCCGGCGTCGGGCTTCGCGTTGGTTGGCGTGTTCGTGAGCAAACGCGGCTCGGAGATCCGCGTAGCAGTGACCGGCGCTGGCGCCAACGGCGTGTTCCGCGTGAAGTCGTTCGAGGAGGCGCTGAAGAAGCGCTTCGCACCGAAATCGCTTGACGGCATGACCATTCCGGCGATCGGCATGAACAGCGACATCCACGCCGGCGCGGACTATCGTGCGCATCTCGTCGGCGTACTGGCGCGCCGTGCGGTGGCAAAGGCG
>Ga0207788_1000141_pt1 | contig 11061 bp, 7 predicted proteins | sample LuqExpMetageno79_FD_187836 | JGI IMG/M metagenome (GOLD analysis project Ga0207788, IMG submission 187836) | Tropical forest soil microbial communities from Luquillo Experimental Forest, Puerto Rico - Sample 79 (SPAdes) | ecosystem: Environmental > Terrestrial > Soil > Tropical forest ... | reverse complement strand
TACCGGTGTTGATGAATGCTAACGCCGCGGCAGACAGGATTGAGAAGTTGGAGGCGGATCTGCAAGCAACGGTAACAGCGGCTGACCCTAGCGAGATCAAGGTAATGAAGCATTTCGGTAAAATCGAAATGCGCCAGATTATGTTTCACTATATTGACCGCTTTTCCGAGGCGGCCTTTCACATCGGCCCCCTGGACTTCACTTTAAAATCGGGCGAGCTCGTCTTTATTACAGGAGGCAACGGCTCGGGGAAATCGACATTCTTAAGGGTCCTCGCCGGACTCTATCCTCCCGATTCCGGTGAAATCATGCTTGATGGTGTACGTGTTAACGATGCAACGCGTGATTCATATCGTTCGTTGATGTCTGCGATCTTTTTTGACTATCACCTTTTCAAGCGGTTGTACGGCATACCCGAACCGGATCCAGGCGAAGTTGATCGGCGACTAACGCAATTCCGATTAGCCGACAAGATGACGTTATCGAACGACGAATTTAGCACGCTCGACCTTTCGGGCGGTCAGCGTAGGCGCCTTGCCCTGATCGTCAGTTTGCTCGAGAAACGTCCCATCCTCTTACTGGATGAATGGACGGCGGAACAAGATCCGGAATTCCGTCGTAAATTTTACGACGAAATGTTGCCAGAAATGCTGGAAGCTGGCGCTACAATCGTGGCGATTACCCACGATGACCGCTACCTCGACGAATTAAAATTGCCAGCCCGACGGATTCGAATGGACGAGGGCCAAATCGTGGCGCAGGTTTCGATGCAGAATGGCTCACAGTAGGGTTCGGGGGAGAGCCGGCAATGGCAAAGTATTCAGAGTTCCTTCAAGAAGCACCACCCCCGCAGAAAAGGCGAGCATGGCTGCGTTTTATACGACGGCATATCCCGAGTGTATCCGTCCTGTTCATGGCTACATTACTCGCTATTACACTCCTTTACCCCTATGTGGTGATTACAGTTCAGAGTGGACAAGTCGGCGTTCTTTGGCGGCGTTTTTTCGGATTCGATGCTTACTGCTGGTGCTTTGCTGGACGAGGTACAGCTCTAGACCCTCGCGAGATCAGGGAAGAAGGCCTTCACATAATTTGGCCTTGGGACAAGCTATTTATTTACAACCTGAGACTTCAATCCGCCACGCAGACATACAATGCAATCTCCAAAGATGGCGTGAGCGTAAATGCGCAAATCAATGTACGATTTCAACTAAGTCACAATTCCGTCGGCGTACTCCAGAAATTTATCGGTCCGGATTATTTGCAGTTAATCGTAAGCCCCGAAATTGGTAGCCAGGCCCGCAGCGTTATTTCGCAGTACTCAGCCCAAGAGGTCTACACCTCGCGTGAGGCAATCCAGGAAAAGATTCGTGATAATGCACAGAAAAGCCTGGGCGCTCATCTCAACAAATTGGTGCAGCCCGAGGCGATGGAAGAGCTCGATCCCAAACACTACACCGACTACTTGCAGGGTTCCATCCAGATTCTTGACACCCTCGTACTCGGCATCGAGTTGCCACCCGAAATTGTTGCGGCGATTAACCGTCAAACCGAACAGTATTACATGATACAAGAATACCGTTTTCGAGTTGCACGTGAGGCCGAGGAGTCAAAGCGTAAACAAATCGAGGCGAACGGGATAAGCGCTTTCCAGCAGACAGTGAGCCAAGGCATCTCGGAGTCATACTTGCGCTGGCGTGGCATTGAGGCGACACTTGCGCTGGCGCAGTCTCCTAATTCAAAGATAGTTATCATTGGCAGCAACAAAGACGGTTTACCAATCATACTTGGCAATGTTGACAGCCCGTCAACACAAGCGCAGCAAGCTGGCCCCACAGCACGACCTCCTGCCGATCAAACGCCGCCAGGTGCCGCACCAGCGACGCCTGGCTCACCATCTAACCCAGTCCAATCAAAGCAAGAACCGCCAGTGGCATCATCGAACCGAAACTCACAGACGGAGCCCGAGAAAAGCGCTGCCACTGCCTCTCCGGCAGGTTCCGGTGGGTCGGATAAGCAATCGAATTCTTATATTCCGTTGGACCTTTCCGACATCAAGTCCGTCATTGATCGGATCTCCCGACCGTTACGCTCAAATGAAACACCGGCTCCGGGGTCACCGCCGAAGCAATAGTCAGGAAGCGTAACGTAGCTCTCATGGGATCGATTACCTAAACCCCCGGGTGGCCCATAGCGTCACCTTTCGAATTGCCATCCGGTCCAGAAATCGGCCATCATCGCAGATCTAGCCCAGCAATCGTGACAAGACCATAGGACACAATCGGGGACGGTAAAGTGAGTAACGCGATTGATTCAGCAAGCAAAAGTTCGAATGAACCGCGATTTTCGGGAAGTCGCTTCCGCGGATTGGCAACCAGTGCGGTAGTGGTCCTCTGTGCGCTAATAATCGGTTACTTACTCGGACTCCTCTCCGGTCGCAGTTACCTGCTGGCAACGCGCGCACTGCTCCAGCAAACTCAATCTGAAAATCAGAGCCTCAAAGGCGAAAATGTTGATGCTAATGCAAAACTGGCCGAGTTCGAGGCTAACCTTACTAATGTTCGGGCCGCATTGGAGGCGCTGACTCCCAAAAAGAACGCTTACAACCTTACTCCTAATCAGTCGTTGATCGTTGCCGATGGCCGCTTAACCATCGGATTGGTTGGCCCTCCGGCAAACGAAAGTGTCAAGATTAACGTCAATGGAAACCAGCACTCAGCGGCTCCAGGGGACGTTATCAGGATCGCACTTGATCCTGCAACAAATTGCCAAGTCAGCGTCCAATCCTTTGACATGTTCAATGCCGTCGTCACCGCCTCATGCGCGGGAACAAAAGCTCAGTAAATTTGATTGCCCAACTATTCGTTGAAGTACACTTTCAGAAGCAAAATCGGATTATTTTTTTTCATAGAGTGAATTCCAGCTTTCAGAGAAAGCAGCGCTGAGGGCAGGGTCAGCATGGAGTTGCTTTTGTCCATTATTTTTAGTTGGCGCATGTGTGCACCAGAAGGCGAGTGCATCTAAAAAGCGCTGATGGTGCCTTATGGGCTGCTGAAGAAATCACAGCCAGCGAGGGGCGTGACTAATCCCAAATTAGAATGTTTGGCAAAGTTCCGTCGACCTGACGCAAGCATGCGTAGCCTACCCCAGCGAGACCGCGAAATAGCCCCAAATTGAAACGCCTGTTACCGCTGTTCCAACGGTAATCGCCGGCAGATTTTGCGTTTTGTAAAACTGCCGACAAGCGTCGTGAAGCAAGCTCATTTAGATCACGCCTTCTGAGGGTGACACCAGCTTCGCGCAGGAGTTCGATACTGCCGAGAGTGCCGCAGCAAAGAGTGTCGACAAGCCCAGGCCAACCATTCGTCGTACCCTCCACGGCTTTTTGAATATCGCTTGTCATTAGGTTCCTGTCTATCTGTCCTTGGCGCGCGGTTGCAACTCGTGCGAGTCCAATGCCGGGCGCACCGTGACACCACTGACATGTCCAAGATGGCTCTTCACCAGTGCGCATATCCGGCCAATTGTGATGATCTTCGTCATAACTAGAATTTTCGAACGCTATGCATTCCAATGCGGCGTTCGAGAACCGCTCTTGACCCGTGACTGCGGACAGCGATGCAAGTGCATAAGAAAATCCCGCTGCTCCATGTGACATTCCATTAAGTGCTTGTTGGCTGAAAGCCTGAGAGCTCCAACTGCGACGACCCTTTTTGCCCATCCGACTTTGATTCAGCAAGTGCTCGCCACACTTTAGGGCACGGTTCAGCACATACTCAGAGTTGCCATCGCGATATAGACGAAGCAGACAGAGCACTGCACCCGCGGAGCCGCCAATCACATCCAACTGTTTGTCGGCCGCTATGAGATCATCAGTAAACAATTCCGCCACGGCATGAGCGTCCACCAGCAAGTCTCTATTTTGCAAAAGCTTCGATATTATGGTGAGCGCGTACACGATGGAGCCCAGCCCAGTGCCGGCTCCTATGCCTAAAGAACGTGCGATATGCGCTGCGTTTCGGCTTTTAAGATTGTTGCGAACCTGCGCGATTGCGGCCAAGGCAAGCTCACCTGAAGGGCTGCAGCCCGTAACCGCGGCATGCGCAGCAAGGAAGGCTCCGATGCCGGAATTACCGTTGTAGAGATCTGGGCCAAGGCATACGAGTTGGAAAACGTCGGCATCTCCCAGCCAGTCGAGGCCGATCCAGGCAGCACCGGTCCCGCGGCGAATCGCATAATCAGCTAACTCCTTGGCGATCCTGTTGGCTTCCGCGATGTAATCCTCCTTGGCCACAGCAGGAGTATTCGGATCAAGGATCACGGCCTCGGTTTTTGGGCGGTCGGACCTCGAAAGGGAGCTTGTATTCTGCTTAATAACTTCAATCTGCCAGCCAATTTCTTGCTCGCTGAAGTCATGAAGGCGAGCCCGAGCGCGATCAAGGCCAGCGGGCGAACGAGCTGAAAGGAAAAACCCCGTCGCATCGCGTATTTCGTTTGTATCACTCGCTGAGAGAAAATGTGGCACGTTCAATGATATGAGGGCGGAACGTTCAGCGCGCTGCAACGGCCAAAGGGAGTCTGTATCCGTCTCCCAGTCTGCAAGCCTTGCTATGAAATCTGCTTGGGAGGACCAGACCACCCCATCATCCATTGTCTGGTGATTTTTCAAGCGTTGAAGCAACATGTGGTAGAATCGGGTGGGCCTGATAACTTTTCGAACAGACGCGCCCGCAAAGCCTTCGAAAAGAGTGTCCTGTTTTCCTCTCTCCATATAGGAGAGTAAAAATCTGGCGTAATTCTCGAAACCAGTAATGAAATCATCGATATGGTCCGCAAATTTGGCATAGACACCGTCCACATGTGGTAAATTCGTATTTGAAGCGTCGATTTGCTTCGTCCTCGTCGGACGCATCTCGTCCGTGTTTATATGTAGCCATGTGATTCTTGTACTCACACTCCAGTCGGCGGTCATTCCACCAATGGCAAAGATCTTGTTTTCAGGAGATCGCCCGTACGTTGGAAGGAGTCCAACCATCATAACAGAGTTGGCGAGTTTTTGTTTGGCGGCCTCTGCCGCTTCTGCTTCAGGATCAGCGGCTTCGTGATCCTCGATCATTGAATGAAAAATTGTTTCCAGATCAATTGGAACCGGGTGATCTCCAGCAGCAATGATGTTTTCTTGATGCATGTCAGCTGCCGCAAAGCAATGGAAAAGCGCAAGCCAAGCGCCAGCGCGGCGAAAAAACTCTTGGCAGCCCTTTTGGTTGGCGCATCCACTATGACGGATGAATTCGGTCCAACCATAGCCATCACGCGCTATCGCGCGTACCGCCCTTAATTGAATGGGAGCAGTTACCCGGTTTAGTCGCTCGATCAGGTTCTGCCAAGCAACATCGACTCGCAGATCCTTTGGCTTGTAAAGAATCTGCGAGCCATCCAGGAAGCTAACTATCTGTACCGAACGACCGCCATTGTGTGGATCGGCGACGTCGCTTTCAACTCTAACAATTGTGGGATTATCGCAGGCTGGGAGAAGCTCGCGACAAACAGAGTCGATATCTGCGTTGAATCGAACAATCAATTCGCGCGATGAATCGATCCACTGTCTCGTTATCGTAGCTATCAACCGCAAAAGAACAGGTTTGTTTTCAAATAGCTTGCGAAAACCGCCCGCCTTCATCTCGGCGACGAATCCGTCGTAGAGTGATGTGGAGCCGCGTTGCGGCGCAGATGCGTCGGATATTTTTTCGCTTGCCTTTCGCAGCTTAGCGAACAGTTCATATAGTACCGGCGCACAGAGCGCGGACAGCTGCCTGAGAAGCGAAATGCGAAGACTGGCGCGGGCAGATTGATTGAGGTTACCGGGCGTTCCCTTTTCCGAATAAAGCGAAATTTCCGCTTTTCGTACTAGCGGCAGAAACAGGTGCTCGAACGGACAAGTCTCGTGGCCGTCGGGTTCAATTTCATCATTGGTTGCGCTTTGCAGCGCTTGCTCTATCCAGATTGCGTCGTTGACCCATATCGGCCATGGCGCGGCGCTGTTCCGGCGAATGGTCGCAAATCGTGCCAATACATGGCCGAGCGATAACGCGTCTCTATTCAGCCGCTGCTCAAACAATGACCAATCACCACTGGCGCACGAGCGACACCAAGCCGCGAGACGCCGGGCAGCCGAATCCGCATTGGTTTTCTGACCCGGCAACGGCTCGAACTCGTCGGAGACCACCTCATCAATTGTGGCGCCGCGGATTATCAATCGCTGGTAGAAATCATCCATCATCCGCTCCAACGGCCCTTTCATCTCGTTGGTGGGGAGCTATTCAAGAACTCCTGCCACCATTCCTCTTGCTGCTGGGCGTTTGCCGGTGAACAGAAGGCGGCCTTCGAGGCAGTTGTCTGTGCCGATCATACGGCAGAACAGCAGGCAAGCGATAGCGATTTATCTTGATAAATCAAATATCTAACGCGGTTATCGGAAACGTTTGATGGGCCCCCCTCTGCATTGACTTTGTATGCCGCGCATTGGATGATGATTATATGGCGTTGGGATGGGGGCTATCGATTTTCCAACCGCTTACCGGAATTGCCCGCGCCGCTGGCGAACGAAAGGAATGAAGCCATGAAGGACCTTGCTTTAGAGCAACGAGAAGAAGAAATCCTCAATTTCGAAGTTTCCGACGAGGCGTTGGAGACGGCTGGGGATGCAAAGAACCAGAACGCCTTCACTCTGGGGGCCTGCACCGGTCTATCTGTTTGCCCAGGCTGATTGGTTCATCGAACTGGCCTCTTCTTTTTGTCGCTGACGGCCTGAGTCACCCTTAACGAGGCGCCCCGCAATTCTGGCGCCTCGTTATTATTTTAGCTTCAGTTTTCGCTTGATTGCTGGTTAGACGCTGGAAAAGCGTCTCGCGGGCGTACGGCACGCATGCTAGCTAAGCGTAATCGTCCTGTTTTGCGCTGCAGCGAAGAATGTTTGCGCTTTTTTGCCAACCAGCGGAAAGCGTATAGTTTAGCAACGCTCCACGCTCCCGCATTCGAGCATCATTCCGAGTAATTAGATGAATCGTCGATCCCTGCTCACCTCTGCGTTGGTCTTACTTGCGAATCGATTGCCGCTGCCCGGTTGGACAACTGCTGCTGTAGCAGGAGTTACCAGCGGGGAGTGGCGGCACGGCATCTCGCCGTTCGGAGACCTGAAATATCCGCGAGGGTTTAAGAAATTCGACTACGTCGATGCGAACGCACCGAAGGCTGGATCAGCATGGCAGATTGCGCTTGGCACCTTTGACAATTTCAATCCGGTGGTAGCCGGAATTAAAGGCTCGCTCGTTCTCGGCATCGAGAATACTCACAGCACGCTATTGGTATCTTCGCTTGACGAAGTATCGAGCGATTACGGGCTGCTTGCCGAGGCGGTCAGCTATTCCGCTGATTTTTCGTCAATTTCATTTCGGCTCCGGCCGAACGCGAAATGGCATGATGGCAAGCCCATCACAACCGATGACGTGTTATTCTCGTTCGAGGCATTTAAGAAATTCAATCCCCAAGCGGCGGTGGAAGTTCGACAGATCGTCAAAGTCGAGAAAACCGGCGATCGCGAAATTACCTTCATGTCCGATAGGCCCGCTAGCCGCTCATTGCCGCCACTGCTTGGCCATCTTGCGATCCTTAGCAAGGAATGGTGGGAGGGCACCGACAAGGATGGTAATGCCCGCAATATTGGGCAAACAACACTAGAGCCGCCGCTTGGCAGCGGACCCTATCGGATCAAGGAGTTCTCGCCTGGTCGCTCTATCACTTATGAACGCGTTAAGGACTATTGGGGTGCGGACCTGAACGTGAACATCGGTCGCGATAATTTCAACGAGCTGCGATTTGAGTATTTTCGCGATGCGACGGTTGCGATTGAGGCGTTCAAGGCAGACTCGCTCGATTGGCGTATTGAGAATAGTGCGAAGAACTGGGCGTCAGCTTACGATTTTCCGGCGGTCGGTGAAAAGCGCGTCATTTTAGAAGAATTTCCGATCAACAATGTCGGCATAATGCAGGCCTTTGCCTTCAACATTCGCCGAAGCAAGTTCAAAGATCCCCGGGTTCGTTTGGCGTTCAACTACGCGTTCGACTTTGAGGAGATGAACAAGCAGCTTTTCTTCGGGCAGTACAAGCGCATTGCCAGCTATTTCGAAGGTACCGACCTTGCCGCTACGGGACTGCCGACCGGGCGCGAACTCGAATTGCTCGATATGGTACGAGACAAAGTTCCGTCCGAAGTATTCCACAAGGCCTATTCAAATCCGATCAACGGCGACCCTTCGGCGGTGCGCAATAATCTGCGTGAAGCCTTGAAATTGTTTAGAGAGGCAGGCTTCGAGGTCCGTGAACAACAACTTGTCGATGCAAAATCCGGCGAACCTTTCGAAATCGAATTGCTCGGCAATAACGCGCTCTTCGAGCGGGTCTTCCTTTTCTACAAACCGTCGCTTGAGCGACTCGGCATAACGGTATCGGTGCGCACGGTCGATGCGGCGCAGTACGAGAATCGGCTGCGTGGCTGGGATTTCGACATTATTACATACGCCTGGGGAGAAACATTGCTGCCGGGAACCGAGTTGCGCGGGTACTTTGGATCGCAAGCGGCGGATCAGCCGGGCTCGGAAAATGTGATTGGCATTAAAAATGCCGCGGTGGACGCCTTGATCGAACAAGTGATCTTGGCCACGAACCGCAAGGATCTGAACGCCGCCGCCAAGGCGCTAGACCGTGTGCTACTGTGGAACAATTTTCTTGTACCACAGTGGGCCTTTGGCAAATTGCGTACGGCACGCTGGGATCGCTTCAGCCGTCCCGCTCAACTGCCTAAATATGGCATGTCAGCTTTCCCTGCGCTCTGGTGGTGGGATGAGAGTAAAGCGACAAAAGTCGGCGGCCGGCGACAGTTCCAGCAGGCTGAATAGGTCCGCCCCCCAAGACTTATGAGACCGTTTCGGACTTCACCTCGCGTTTTTTGGCGGTTGGTGTCGGGGCGGCCTTAGATCGCGCGTTCCATGCATCACTGTGTGCTTTGATAAATTCGCGATAGTTCGGAGGGTCGAAATTAAGAAGCGTTCCCCCCGACGAGAAGTGCTGAATGAAAGCTATGCCGATTACGTATGTGGCGCCCATAGAAAGCGCGGGCATTGTCAGTGAGCTGACAGTGGTTCCAAGGATTGGTAGGCCCTTCATTAGGCTGGCGACTCCGATCGCGCCGCTCGCGGGGAGCATTGAACCTGCTAGACTGGCGACAAGCGCTTTGCCACGGTTTTCAGAAAATGCGACGTCGTAAATCTGTGAGATGCGCCTCAGCATTTGTAACTGAAGGCCACCAACGGCGGCGAGGTCGACAAACGGAATTGGAAGAAGTCCCGCTACTCCAGACCACAAGGCAAAGCGTTCAACCAATTTGGCAGCTTGGGCGCGGCGCGCGTCACGTGCAACTTCGATCTTACGGGGAGAGGCCGCCCTTTTTGTCGTGACTAGTTCTTTTTGGGCGGTCTCCACACTTTTCCGCGCGACTCCTACGGTATCCGCAGATTTCCCACTCGATTGAGATTGGTTTTGCTGTGGTACCGGGGCCGTGGTCTCGGTGGCACTTTCGTCCTCAATCGGGGCTATCGGTTTTGCTGTAACAGGCCTGATCGCTTTCGGCAGCTTTTTCTTGTTCACGGTCAGGCTGCCTGCTGGACACTTACAATGCCGTCGATTTCGTCAGCTATCCCGGCGATTTCTCGGGCGGCGACTCCCGAGTTCTCGATTAAATTGGGTGTCGCGCCCCAAAGCGCAGCCTCCGCGTAGATGACCCGATTGGTCATCTCATTCTTGAGGACCGGGAACCCTGCGTCGATCAATTCAGCGCGGATATGCTTTGCGATAACGGAATCGCGTGTCGTCTGCGTTAACACACAACGAAAGATCGGACGCTGGCTATTTGTGTCATCGATGAGAGAATTGAGCGTATCCAACATTCGATCAATATCTAGGGGCGATGCCTTGACCGGAACAAGCAGAAAGTCGGCTGCGGCGATGCATGCTAACGTGGCTCGAGAGCGAAAACCCGGTGTATCGATAATAACCGGACGACCTTCACCAGCAATATTTTGCGCGGTCCTCCATGCGGTTTCTGTTGCGTCCTCCATTACATTGACGCCACCTAGTGCCCGCTCGCGTGAAGCCAGTCGCGCGACGGAGCGCTGGGGATCAGCATCGATGATCGTTGGACGACGACCGCTGAGATGCCAATGAACGGCCAAGCAGCTGGCAAGAGTACTCTTGCCGCTGCCACCTTTCATGGTCGCAACTGTGATGATCTGCCTCATCCCCACACCCTGGTGTCTCTCGCTGCCGGTGGGCGAATCGCTTGAATCAGATCTTATCGGATTTTTACCCGTGATTCTTCATCTATTGCAGGCCCTACGGTGAGGGAATGCGTAGGGGGTTTTCCCGCCGCAGTGCACATGTCATGTCGGCGCCGACCCGCCGGCGGGAGTTCGTCCGCCGGCTTCTTGGGAATATTAGGAGCACCTTTGTTGCGTCAGTTGAAAAATGAAGCTTGTTTTCGGATTTGCTATCGCAGCGACCATTCAGTACAAAACACAGTCAAAATTTGTCATGCGCATGCAAGAACGTTCTGTTGAAAAAGTACCGTTTATATTCCCAATTTTTGAGAAGCAGCGCTTACCGGGCGCTGGAATACCTCTTTGTTGCGGTTGGACTGACTGCGATGATCTTGCTGACCGTGGTCGATCTTCGCATCAAATGGGGCACGACGATTACAAGCGGTCTTTGGCTCTGTTTCGTCTTTTTTGTTGTTGATCTCATTATCAAGTGGTGGACTCGATCGCGTCTTGAAAAGTCCTCCACTTATCTTCTTTCGGCCGAAGGCCTTGTTGATGCAATAGCAGTGTTACCGGTTCCGATCGCTCTTTTGATCGGCGTGCCAGCCCACATCGCTTGGTTGTTGGCCTCCCTTTGGCTGTTCAAGCTTGCCATTCGCGCTCAAGGATTACGCGTCCTGGGGCGTGTCGT
>Ga0207788_1000136_pt1 | contig 11378 bp, 7 predicted proteins | sample LuqExpMetageno79_FD_187836 | JGI IMG/M metagenome (GOLD analysis project Ga0207788, IMG submission 187836) | Tropical forest soil microbial communities from Luquillo Experimental Forest, Puerto Rico - Sample 79 (SPAdes) | ecosystem: Environmental > Terrestrial > Soil > Tropical forest ... | reverse complement strand
GAGAGATCGGCCGGTCGCGGATGCCCATCGCGGTGACGCGAGTGGTGAACGCCTGTCCATAGACCCGATCATTATCACGAATGAGATAGGCCGGCGTTGATGCCCATGGGAATGCCTCGGTCATCTGACGAGCTAGCCACTCTGCTGTGGGATGCCGAGTATCGTCGAACCACAATAGCCGCCGACGTCCATGGCCAACGACGAGAAAGGCAAAGAGGCGAGTGCATAAGGATCGCAAGCATCGCCCCTGACGATGCAACCATTCTACTTCATCATGCCAATTCAGGTCGGATGGAATTTTTGGAGAGGACATAGGCCCGGTAAGAATTGGAATTAAAAACCCCATCAGTGGCGATCACTAGGTAACTAAGCAAAAATACGTAATTGACGGTGATTAGGAGTTATTGCGCTAATATCGACAAAGTGAGCGTAGCGATGGGATTAAATCTGCATCTTGCCGTTCGGCTTCTCATCTTTGCAATTGCACTGTCTTGGATTGTGATCCCAATGTTGCAGCAATGGGGGAGACGCAAACCTTTGGCGCAATAAGGCGCATTTGCCCAAGGAGGTGCGTAGAGGCCGCCCCTGTGGGCGGCCTCTTTCACGTGGCTGCGCGCTGCAAGCGAAGGTAGTGGCGACTGATTCAGATTTTGGTGCCTCTCACCCTATGTGATACTGTCCCCCAACGTAGGTTTGGGTGCTGCTCGCATCTGCGCAAAATGAGGTGTCGACACTCGCCGGTTTGCGCCAGTTTGGGCCAATTTGATGGGAGAGCCCGATGGAAACCCCAGCAACGCAAAGCGAAGGAATTCTGGTTCGGATCGCGATCGGGTTCACCGCATGGGCGGAGCGGTGGTTTCCCGATGCATTCATCTTCGTGGCCATCGCAGTGGTGGTGGTATCTCTCGCGGCGCTTGGCAACGGCGCTGCGCCACTCGCCATCAGCCGCGCGTTTGGAGACGGATTCTGGAGCCTGATCACCTTCACGATGCAGATGGCCTTTGTGGCGATCGGAGGGTATGTCGTGGCAACCTCGGGACCGGCCCAGCGGCTCATCCGCAGCCTCGCCAATATGCCCAAGAACGGTGCGGGCGCTGTAGGAGTTGTAGCGGCCGTAAGCATGTTGGCCTCGCTGCTGAACTGGGGGCTAAGCCTGATTTTGGGTGGCCTCCTAGTGCGAGCGCTCGCGGAGCGGCGCGAACTGAGGATGGACTATCGAGCCGCGGCCGCGGCCGCTTATCTCGGGCTCGGTGCGACCTGGGCAATGGGATTGTCATCTTCCGCGGCGCAACTGCAGGCAAATGCCGCAAGTCTGCCGAAAAGCCTTATCCCGATTACCGGCGTTATTCCATTTTCTGAAACGATTTTCCTCTGGCAGTCGATCGTGATCACTGCGGTGCTGCTGATGGTCTCGGTTATCATCGCGGTGTGGTCCGCACCTGGACCTGACGCCGCCATGACGGCAGAGCACATGGGTGTCGAGATCGCAGGTGAGGACGTCATCAAGGTAAACCCGCCAAGCCAACCCGGGGAGTGGCTTGAGCATTCGCCGCTGCTAACCATTCTGCTGGCCCTGCTCGCGGCAGGATGGCTGATTTACGAGTTTTCCCGGCAGGACACGATCATCGCGATTTCGAACCTCAATACCTACAATTTCATCTTTATCATGGTGGGATTGCTGCTGCACTGGCGTCCCAAGCGCTTCCTTACTGCGGTGGCCAAGGCCGTGCCAGCAACCGCCGGCGTGCTGATACAATTCCCGTTCTATGGCGCTATCGCTACGATCCTGACGCAAGCGAAAAACGGCGCGGGACTGACCGTATCTGACCAGATCGCTCATGCTTTTGTTAGCATGTCGACCCAGCACATCTATCCGCTGGTGATCGGCATCTATTCGGCGATCTTAGGATTCTTCATCCCGTCCGGCGGCGGCAAGTGGCTTCTGGAAGCACCCTATGTGATGCAAGCGGCCAACGACCTCAAAGTTCATCTCGGTTGGGCGGTGCAGATCTACAACGCCGCGGAGGCGCTGCCGAACCTGATTAACCCGTTTTGGATGCTCCCGCTTCTTGGTGTGCTCGGCCTACGCGCACGCGACATTGTGGGTTTCACTTTCCTGCAGTTGCTCGTGCATTTGCCGGTTGTGCTAATTCTGCTGTGGGCGCTGGCCTATACGCTACCCTACCATCCGCCGGTAATCCCGTGAAAAGTGGCGCTGGTACTATCGAAGCCTTGCCAAAATATTCCGTGACAACTGCCCGGCCAGCTGGCGAACGAGTTGCTTGTTGTCCTAGCGATATGCGAGGCGCGCCAGCAAGCCATCGTTCACCATCTAGTCCGGATCTATTTGGGTGGGATTATTGAAACACCGAGAGTAATAATGAGCATGAAGACGATCCTAGTTCCAACTGAAAATCGCGAAACTATGCGATCAGCACTGGAAACTGCGCTATTGTTGGCTCGACAACACGGTGGCTACATAGAGGGTTTCGCACTGCGCCGGCAAATCAGTGATTTTGCTGGAGTTGATATAATGGGCAGTTTTCCGTTGGAAGATTTTAGACGCGACATCGAAGAAGAAGCGAAGAAAGCACGACAGGTCTTTGAGGCTTTCATGCAGACTCACGATGTGCCCCGCTCAACGGGGACGACAAGGCCGCCATCGTTCAATTGGTTGGACGAGGCGCCGGAGGGTGAAAGCTTCGTCGGTAGCTATGGTCGCGTTTTCGATGTGATTGTGATGAATCGGCCGGATACGAAGTCGACCGGTCTCTACCACCGGACAATTGAATCTGGCTTATTTGAAAGTGGTCGACCGATATTGCTAGCTCCGCCGTCGCCGCCAGGCCAGATCGCGAGAAACGTGTTAATCGCCTGGAACAGCAGCACTGAGCAGGCACGCGCCACCGCCCTAGCAATGCCGCTCCTTCATAAAGCCGATCGCATTACGGTCCTTACAGTTGTTGGCGGCACAAGCGTGCCAGGACCATCGGCAGACCAATTGATCCAATACCTGCAACGCAATGGGATTAGCGCAGAACCGATGCGAGTGGACCTGGATGGTAAAACCACCGGCGAGGCTATCCTCGCAGCTGCGGAATCATTGGGATGCGACCTGCTAATCAAGGGCGCCTACACACAGAGCAGGTTGCGCCAAATGATTTTCGGTGGGGCGACCCAACACGTCCTAAACAATTCTCCCTTACCCGTGTTGCTGGCAAACTGAGGCGGGAGCAGCCCCCTCGGATGCGCTGGGCAACTTGGTTGGCTGCTCAATGCTCGGCAGATTGGGCCCTTTACTGCGCCGGTACAGACTCGCTTACGCTTGCCGTCTGCCGGACAACTCCCTGGCGATATGCCAATAGCGTGGCCACCAAGCCACAGCCCGCCGCAAACATCAGCCAGAGACCGGCCACTGCGCGGTTGTCTGTGGCGTGGATCAAATAGGTTACAACCGCCGGCGTGAAGCCACCGAATGTTGCGGTCGCCAAGCTGTACGCCACGGAAAATCCGGACGTGCGCACATGCAGCGGTACGATCTCTGTAAGTGCGACGACCATAGCACCGTTGTAACTGCCGTATATAAACGAGAACCACAATTCGACGGCAAGCAGGCGTGCGAAGGACGGTGACGAGACCAGCCAGGACAAGGCGGGATACGCGGAGATAATCATTAGTAGCGTGAACACAATCAATACCGGCCTGCGACCAATCCGGTCGGAGACCGCGCCCATCACCGGGAGCCAGAACAGATTGGAAATGCCGACAAACATCGTCACGATCAAGCTGTCGATGTTGCTGAGCTTGAGTACCTCACGGCCAAAAGTGGGAGTGTAGGCAGTGATGAAGTAGAACGAGACGGTTGTCATGGTGACTAGCAACATCCCGATAAGAACAATTTGCCAGTTTTGCCCAAGTTGGCGCAAAATCTCGCGCGGACTTGGCACCGTGCTCCGCCGCTTCTCGAATTCCTCAGTTTCCTTGAGCGACGCACGCAGGATGAAAAGAAGCGGTATGATCAAGCAGCCGATTAGAAACGGGACGCGCCATCCCCACACAACCATGCTGTCGGGCGGGATCAGCGTGCTTAGGAGCACCCCAAGGATAGCGACGAAAATGACGGCAATCTGCTGGCTGCCCGATTGCCAGCTGACGTAAAACCCCTTGTTCCCCGGTGTGGCGATTTCCGCGAGATAGACCGACACACCGCCGAGTTCGACGCCGGCAGAAAAGCCCTGGATCAAGCGGCCAACTACAACGATCGCGGGCGCGAGCGCGCCGAGTGTCGCGTATCCGGGGACCAGCGCGATAGAGAGGGTACCAATGGCCATTAAACCAAGGGTCAGCATCAAACCGTTGCGGCGACCGTAATGGTCGATATAAGCGCCAAGAAAGATGCCGCCGAGCGGACGCATCAAAAAGCCCGCCCCAAACGTCATGAACGCCAGCATCAACTGTGCGAAGTCGCTTCCGGTCGGGAAGAATACTTTGCCGATGGCGCTAGCGTAGTAGCCGAACACGAAAAAGTCGTACATCTCCAGAAAATTTCCACTGGAGACACGAACTACTGACCAGATTTGTTCTTTGCGTTTCTCGGCGCTGAGCGTCGCCATCTTGGCCTCCTGCTTGGGTGGTTACAGGGCCCGGCTCTCTCTAAGCGCAATGTTACTACAGCTCGTAGTTGGGCGCATCAGCCCAATATTGGAGCGCGGAGGAGTTTCCTGGCGAGGGAAATATCTGAAGAGAGGCGACTAACACCGCCATTTCGGCGAATCTCAGTGCTTACCAAGCGCGGTAAATGGATACCAGAAGCACTATACGACAAACGCACACTGCTCCTGCGGTGTCCGCGTATCCATATTTCGCCCACGATTGAGATGATCATCAATCTCCGCGGCGGCGCCGATCATGCGGCCATAAAGGAATACGTTGAAAGCCGCTGTTTCTAGGTCCTTTTCAGTCAGCGCACCCGAGCGATAGTCTTTCCACAAAATTGCGAGCAGCAGCGCAGCGATCACTGCGTCGACATTGACGCAAAAAACATAGCGGGACGCGCCTGTTTCATAGAGCGCCTGCACCAATTCGCGATAGAATGCATGGAAGATATTGTAATCGCCGCGTTTCTCCATAAAGTTGGCGATAAACCGCTCACGTGGATCGTAGTTGATGGGCTTGCCCTTGAAGATCGGGTGATGAACACCCGGCAGCGCACGTGGTCCGTCGAAGCCCGCTTCCTTCGATTGAACTTTCTCATCCCTGTAGACCTCAGCAAATCGCGTGGCTATCGACTTAAGATCAAGACCGTGTTTGGGATCAGTCGGGTCCTTCAGGTCAACGTTTTTAAATTGGTCCAGTAGGAAGGCCATCCCCTCAAATCCGTTGCCACCATGGCTGTAGCCGCTGTGGGTCAGGAAACCGACCATGGCCTTGTTGATTTGGACACGCCGAGGCGTCTGCGGGCCATCGGCCGATACCGCTCCCTTGGCCCCATGGGCAGTGATCGAACCCGGTCCATTAGAAATCAATAAGCCGATTAAAATCTGCAGTGGCCGCGCCTCAGCTTCCGTTGGTCGCTTTCCGGTTAAAGCCAAAAACAGAAAATCAGCCATCGTCCAACGTCCGAAACGTTCGTCACGCGGGATCCCCCACAGCTTGCCGTGTTGATGGTGCTTGCCGGGGATCGAAGCGCCGATCATGACGCCATAAAGCCGCAGATACCAAGGAAGAGTCTCTGCAGTAAGTCGCGAGATGCGCTTGCGCATCAGCGGACCCCAGGCGATCGTAGTAGCAATCGCCGCAAGAATAGCGTCGCGGGAAAGGCGGCCACCGAGCGACTTTAGGAACTTTAGAAATAGCGATTTTCCCTCGCGGTCGCGGACAGCCTTAAGCATGGCTTCTGGGCGCGGATCGTCCGCCTCGTCGGCTCTTGCAAGAAATATTTCACGAGCGTTCGGATCAAGCTTAATTGCGCTGAAATCGAATGCTTCATCATAGGGATCCGTGAGCCCGGAATGGGCAAAAACGTCGATGAGCTTGCGCGAGCATGCCAGCGTGCGTTCCACGCGTTTGGGACCAATGATTGCTGCTGCGGCTGCCATCACCGTGTTCGGTGAATTTCCCGCTTCGCGTGCCGCATCTGCAGCCGCCAGAGCGGCGTCGCCAACGAGGTTCATCTCTGCGGCGACGGCGATGTCGAGCATCGCTCGGGCGTTTTCCGAAGCGATCTCGTGAACGAGTGGCAGAGCAAAATTCGCTTCGAGGGGTAGCAATGCAAGATCGAGGACGGAATGTCCGTGCACGCTGGTGACCTGCGTCTTCGCATCCATGACAGTGGCCCCAGACCGGTCCTTCATGTTCTGGCGCGGGATGATGGCGCCGACCTGCTCGCCGAGTGTCCTAATCTGACTGTTGTAGGGCGCCATAGCCTCGATCGCCGGCAAGGCAAGGGTGGCAGGCAGCTTCAGCCCTTGATCATTGACGATCCAAGGCTTCAGGATGAGGCTCCCATGAGGGGAGAAATCTGGACTGATGCCGTTAAGCTTCATCACCGCGGTAAGTGCGCGGGGGATGTGAGCGATGTTGGTCACCACAGCACCCTTGGCAGAAACAGTCGGGTGCTCTGGTGTGAAGATTTGATCGACGCCAAAAGCCTCCATGAACCATTGTTCTTTGTCTTCGGCCTTGTCGCCAGACCCTGCCATCGCGCCGGCGTGCCCCACGGCGCGCGTCAACCTAGATTTCCATCGACCGACAATGCACGCCACTGCCGGTTTTCGGAATTCGAGTCCGTGCTCGTAATACCCCCCGGGCTCAGCGTAGATGACCGCTGCTTTGGTGCGAGGATCGTTATGTAGCGCATAAACGAAATCGCGTGCTGCATAATGGATATAGACGTCCTTGCCGGACGAAATGAGTGTCGTCGTTCCCCATCCCTCCGTCGCAAGGTATTGCGCAATGGTGGTCGTGAATCCACCGGAGTTAGAAAAAATCGCGGTCGATCCTTTGAGTAGAACCTCCTCTGGATTATCGCCGCCAAGCGCGCCTCCGATGCGAACGCGGTTCCAGGAATCCGCTACGCCGAGGCAATTAGCCCCGAAGATATCGATGCCGTTTGCTTGGCCCAGCGCGCGGATCTCGCGCGCATCGTGCACGGAGATCTTTTCCGTGATCATTACGATTTTTTGGAGATCAGGATTGACTCGCACCAGCTCGGCGACGCCATCACGCACGCCGGAAGGCGGCAGGTAGACTACGCCAGTGTTGAAGGAAAGTCCGGCATCGAGGCCCTCACGAACGTTGTTGTAAACCGGAATTTCGCCGATAGCGGTTGGCAAAGCTTGTCCGCGTCTGCCCGGAGAGGTCCCGAACACAATATTGCCGCCGGAATAGACATGGCTGACGGGCGTGACTTGCCGCGACTCGCCACCCAGAATGTTGAGGACGCAAACACGATCCTGGCGTGTGGCTACTTTGTCGAGTGCAGCGATTCCCAAATAATACGGGAAACCCTCGATGCCCCGTCTGAACATGCGCGATCTCAACTCACTCGCAATAGGTTACGCGACGTTCTTCAATCCCAGGTGAGCCGCAATTTGAGCGCGGCCGCCAGCTTTCATCCATTCATCCACCGTTTTGGCATAATTGACAACCTCCGAGATTGCGCTGTCAAAGCCGAAGAAGCGGTACGGAAGATTGAGCGAATCACACGTCTCAGCGAGCGCGCCCATGCCACGAACGAGGTTTGGTCCTCCGCGACCTACCACAACGTATAGCGGAGTTGGCCCATTTGTACTGAAATGCTCGCGTAGCGCGTCTCCCATAGCGCGGAACGTCTCGTAAATGTCGGTATTGTTCGATTTGCCACCGATAATGAACAAGACATTGGTCTGGGCAAGCCAGTGCTTGTAGCAGATCCGCGCCACAGCCTTCATCTTTTCGTATGGCGGATTACCGCCAAAATCAGATGAGATAATCGCAGCCTCGCCGAGCACTTGCGTCACTAGCGAATTGGCACCGCCTCCGAAGGTGGGCGCTAAAATTGTACCCTTATCATTGATGACGAAAACGTCGGATTGACCCTGGTGGGTGCGCAATTGATTGACCTCTCGCTCAAACTCCGACGTATCCGACGCAAACAGATGGTCCGGAAGGTCGAGGCGTTGCCAGCGCGGGTCATCGCGATCAAATCCGCATTTAAAGTCACATGCTACCGGTGTTAGTCGTCCATCGCGACCGGACCGCATCCGAATTGGATTCAATTCGAGAGTTGTCATTCCATAGTGATGCACGAGCTCCCAGAGCTTGGGCAAATGCTGAACCAGCGGTGATATGATTTCTTTGGGTGCGCCGATATCGGTTAGCGCGTTAGCCACCACGAAAGCTTTTAGACCAGTTAGTGCCTCGAAAGGCACCTGTGCCACTTCTTTTTTGTCGAGCTCCTCTATGTCCATTCCCCCATGGTGAGTAAGGGTCATTGTGGGGGCCCGGAACTCCGTCGAATCGGTGATAGCAAAATAAACCTCGTGCTCGGCAGGGACGCCGCCCTCGAATGTAACGCCATTAGCCTTGGTGACCACGTTGCCGTGGCGATGCTCGACGAAATACAACCGCTCCTTCTCTTGCAGTGCAGTCTTGAGGTCTGTCGCTTTGCCGATTAGGCCCGCTTTGCCCTTCTTGCCAATCCCCCCACGAAAGAGCGGCTTTATGAAAATGAGCTTGTGCCGGTCGATTAGACCCTGAATTTCGTCCTCGGTCGCTCCCGGCCCCAAGGTTTCGGCAGCGGGGAACTCGACGTAGTCTAGCAGTCGCGCCCCATACAACATTCCGGTGATCTGCATACCAACCTCCCGCCTGAGCGCCAGGATAATAGAGTGCGGGCAAACCAGTGAGCCTGAGGTATATATCGAAATAAAGATGAATTTAATAGCGGGCGTAGTGATGTTCCCGCAAACATCCGACCGCTAGTCTTTGCTCCAAAACACTGGTGAGATGTCACCTAATGCCGCAGCAGCGCGATAAGCAGCGCAATCGCGAGAAGTGCTGCCACGCCCTGCCAGAATCGGACGGGTGCACGTTCATAAAGCGTACGCGGCCGGCTTGGTTCGGCGACGGCGCGCGCTGGTCCTACTTCCATCTCCACGGCAAATTCGATCATGTCGTGGAAACGCTCCGCGGGATCGATCGCAACGGCGCGCGCCAGTGCAGCGTCCAGCCAAGCGGGTAAGTCTGGCCGTAGCGCCGAGAGTGGCTTCGGCCGGTTTCGGCGCGGGGGGCTAACGGAGTCGGCATTTCCGTAAGGATACTCGCCGGTGAGAGCGCGGAAGATTGTGACACCGAGAGCATAAATATCAGTCGCTTCGTTCCCGGCTTCGCCGTCAAACATTTCCGGAGCCATGTAGGCACGAGTCCCCGGAATGTTTTCAGGCGCGGAATCCTCTAAGCCGGGCACGCGGACGACCCCGAGATCGATTAGCTTGAGCGATCCGTCGCGTTCAAGGATGACGTTGTCAGGCTTAATGTCGCGATGGATGATGTCGGCGCGGTGAAGCGCTGCCACGGCGCGGGCGAGCTTGACGGCGATGTTGCGCCCCTCTTCTAAGCTGAGCGACGGCGCACGCGCGAGCCGCGTCTCCAGAAGTTCGCCATGGTAGAACGGCATTACAGTATAAAGCGCGGTCTGCCGCCCCGGCGGCAGCTCGATGATGCGGCCAATCGAGGGGCTGTTGACGCGCGCGCCCACCCAGGTCTCTCGGGCGAACGCTGCGCGGTACGTTGACACGGCGGCGAGCTGAGGTTTGGGAAACTTTAGTACGACCTCCCCGCCCTCAATCTCGTCAACCGCGAGATAGAGACACGTATATGGTCCATCGGACAACAAAGCTTTCAGCAGGAATCCATCAACTGTCTGACCGCTAATCGGCACCGGGATTAGCGGCAACTGCATCATCGCGGCACTGATGTCGGCCGATCCCACTGTGGGCAATGCAACGACGTCGAGAACCATTGCCGTGCAGTTATCAGTGCTGCCGGATTGCAATGCGGAGGTGACCAGTGCGCGTGCCGTGTCGTCGGAGGCAGAATGCGCGCGCAGAATGTCTGCCATCATCTCGATGGGGAGAACGCCGTGTACACCGTCACTGCACAGCAGGAAACGGTCGTGCCGAGCCATCGGCTGACTGGCATAATCGAGCCGTAGCTCCGGTTCGACGCCAAGTGCGCGATAAAGCACGCCAGCCCTGCCGGCGCCACGCTCCTGGGTATGATCAAGCGTGAGGCAGGTTAGCCGGTTGCCGGAAAGCCGATAAGCGCGCGTATCGCCGACATGCAGAATATGTGCAATCCGACCCCGCAGGACGAGAGCAGTGAAAGTGCATCCCATTCCTGCCAGATCGGCGTCCTGGCGACCGAGTGAATGGATCCAACTGTTTAATGAGTTGAGGACCCTCGCAGCCGCCCGTCGTACCTCCATGGTTTCGGGCGACTCGCAAAATCCGTCCAGGAAACCGCGCACCGCCGTTTCTGCCGCCTCGCGGCCACCTTTGTTGCCACCAATACCGTCCGCGATCGCAGCCACGACCTCCTGCCGCGGTATTGGTAACTCCCAGCCGAAAACGGCCCCTGCGAAATCTTCGTTGCGTTCGCGCGCTCCTTTGTCAGAAAAGAATCCGACGCTCGCCTTGACCCCGGAAGCGTGCTCAGCCATTGCCGCCGCTCCGAATTCCGGTTGGCGGTAGCCCCCCTGGACCAGAGCGCAGTAGCGCAGACCCCGTTTGCACTAGTGCTCAATCCTGTAGCCGACAACGATCATAAATAAAGTAGCCGCCGGTGCTTGACGCGACGATTACGGTAAGATCTCCGGATTTGCGATCAAGCGTGTAATTACCGCCGTCCTTGGCATCGTGCCACCATATCTTGGCGTCGCTTATTTGCGCCGGATTCGCGTCCACGGTCTTCTGATTGTAGTCGATATTGATCTGCCAGCTCACGCCGCTAGCCGGATTCGTGCAGGTCATCGCCGCCTTACCGTATTGTCCTTCAGCTGCGAAAGCGACCGCGAGGGCTAGCAAGCCGGCGATTACTAAAGCAGTCATTTGACGGAGCAGAACCATCCTAGCTATCGGAGCGTCGCAATCATTTCTGCCTATTTTTTGTTCAATTGTCTTTCTTTTGATCATCAATTTGCACCACGCAATGAAGTCCGAAGGAAACATGAAACTTTTCAAAGCGATGTCCGAAAGCTGAGCTGGCACAGTTTTTGCGCAATCGTTTTACGTCCTGTTAAGCATTTCGCTTCGCGGACTTGGCGATATGAGGGGATTGTTATGGCACTGGTACCTTCACCACAATGGCTGGATACGGGAGATAATGCCTGGCAGTTG
>Ga0207788_1000128_pt1 | contig 11680 bp, 10 predicted proteins | sample LuqExpMetageno79_FD_187836 | JGI IMG/M metagenome (GOLD analysis project Ga0207788, IMG submission 187836) | Tropical forest soil microbial communities from Luquillo Experimental Forest, Puerto Rico - Sample 79 (SPAdes) | ecosystem: Environmental > Terrestrial > Soil > Tropical forest ... | reverse complement strand
TCTCTGCGAAGGCTAAAACGTGCTGCCGAAGAAAGATACGCACTCACCCGTGCGTGAGCCTTCGCCGGTGCACGATCCTCGATGGGTTGCCAAGTCTCGCAGGACTTGGGTGGCGGCGTTTATCGAGAGGTCCGAGTGCCTTGCCCCTCTCTTGCTGTCAGCCGGTGTTCGTAACGGGCAGGGTTTAGGCTATAGGCGGCGCCTTCGCTGACGCCGTTCGGACACCCGTGTTCTTCTGCTTTTCGCCGACATTGTTGATCATTACTGCCGTCTTTGGATGAACGCCTTCGGTTGGACGATGGAGTTTCAGCGTGCCCCCGTCATCCGATCGGGCGACGCGTTTGCGCTATTCAGCGGCCACCTGGGCCGCGCGTCGCTGCTTGCGAGCGGTCAGCCATTCCTCGAAACGCTGCACGATCACAAAAAGTGATGGAACGAATAGAATCGCCAGGCAGGTCGAGGCGAGCATGCCGGTGAATACCGTAATCCCGATGGAGGCACGCGCATTAGCACCGGCTCCGGTCGCTAGCACTAGCGGCACCACGCCGAGAATGAAAGCAAATGACGTCATCAGGATCGGCCTGAAGCGCGCACGCGCGGCTTCCACCGCCGCTTCCGCAATCTGCTTTCCTTCGGCACGCCTTTCGTACGCGAATTCAACGATGAGGATCGCGTTTTTTGCCGACAGTGCAATCAAAAGAACGATGCCGATCTGGGTGTAGAGATTGTTGTCGATATGCAGCGCACTCAGTATAGAGACCGGCCCGATTAGTGAGATCGGCACTGCGAAAATCACTGCCAGCGGCCGGTACCAGCTCTCGTACTGGCCCGCGAGCACAAGATACACGAGCAGCAGGCTCATCGCGAATACCAAGAACATCTGATTGCCGAGCAGCTTCTCCTGGTACGACATGGCGGACCACTCGTAGCCAACATGCGGCGGCAAGCTCTTTGCGGCTATCTGCTCCATCAGCGCTATTGACTGATCGCTGGAAGTACCGCGCGCCGGGATGCCAATGATGCTGGCAGAGGGATAAAGATTATAGAGGCTGATCAGCGAAGGACCCGAGACCGGCGTAATTTCGATTAGCGTGCCGAGCGGGATCATGCTGCCCGATGAATTCCGCACATTCAGATTGAGAACGTCACTTAGGCGCAGTCGGAATTCGGCGTCCGCCTGCACGAAGACCTGAAAAGTGCGGCCGAATTTTGTGAACTGATTGACGTAAGAGGAGCCTAGGTAGCCGGCGAACGCATTGAACACTTGATCGACTGTCAGTCCCAGCGATTGCGCCTTCACACGATCAACATTGATCGCATATTGCGGCGCGTTAGCCCGAAAAGGGCTCAATACCAGTTGCAGGCTCGACTGTGAGCCGGCATTGATGAGCATCGTATTGACGATGCTGCCAAGCTTGGTGAAGTCGAAGCTGTTGTCTTGCATCTCAACCTGCATGGTGAAACCCGCAGCGAAGCCGATGCCCTGGATCGGCGGCGGGGGCAGCACACGAACATTCGCCTGCTCGATCGTGCTCATCGTGCTATTGAGCCTTGTTAGCATCGGCAACAAGCCGAGCGCTTTACCCCGCACTCCCCAGTCCTTAAGCATGATGTAGGCAATGCCAGCGTTGGAAAGTGGGGCATTGTTATCTAATGCCGATATGCCAGCGATAGTGATGACTTTATCGACGCCGGGGTTTTGTTCGGCGAGTTCGCTCACGCGGTCGAGCACTTGCTGCGTGCGGCCGAGTGAAGAGCCATCGGGTAACTGGACAGTCGCTAGCATGTAGCCTTGATCCTCGATTGGAATGAAACCCCTCGGTATAGTTGAAAAGGCGAACGAAGTGATTGCAATTACCGCGATCGCCACGATTACCACAATACCGGAGAACCCAACCAAGCGACGCATCAGCGTCGTATAGGCGTACTCCAGCTTGCTATAGAGCGCATTGAAACCGCGATAGAACGCGTTGCGCTGTTGCATCGGCACCGACGTGCGCAGCCACAATGCGCATTGTGTCGGCTTGAGTGTCACCGCATTGACCGCGCTGATCAGCGCGGTTGCCGCAATCACCAGCGCGAATTGCGCGTACATCTGGCCGGTAAGGCCTGGCAGGAAGGCGGCAGGCAGAAATACCGCCAACAACACCAGTGTGATGCCGATGATGGGCCCGAGCAGCACACGCATGGCTTCGATCGCCGCCTGTGGTCCGCTCATGCCCTGGTCAATATTGTGGGCAGCACCCTCGACCACGATGATGGCGTCGTCGACGACGATGCCGATGGCCAGCACGAGCGCGAACAGCGTGGCGAAGTTGACGGTGAAACCAAGTGCCGCCATGGCGGCAAAGGCGCCGATGATGGTGACCGGCACCGTGGTCATCGGTACCAGCATGGCGCGCCAATCCTGCAGGAATACTAGGATGACGATCAGCACCAGAACGGCGGCTTCCAAAAGCGTTTTATAAACCTCATCAATCGAGGCCTTTACAAAGACTGTAATGTCGAAGGGGACGCCGTAAACGAGGCCCTGTGGAAACGTTTGCGACAGCTCCGTCATGCGTTTCTTAACCGCGGTCGCGACGTCCAGCGCATTGGCACCGGGCGACTGAAAGATGGCGATACCAGCGGCCTGTTTCCGATCGAGTGAGAAGACCTGACCATAGGTCTTCGCTCCGAGCTCGACATGTCCGACATCGCGCACGCGCGTAATCTCGCCATTCGAGCCAGTCTTAACGATGATATTGGCAAATTCGACCGGATCGTCGAGACGGCCTGAAACATTTAAGGTGTATTGGAATGGTACGCTGCTTGGCGTGGGCGGCGCACCAATTTGACCCGAAGCGACTTCCGTATTCTGCTGTTGCAGGGAGTTGACTATGTCCTGGACTACCAACCCGCGCGCTTTCATCTTTTCCGGATCGAGCCAGATACGCATGGCATAGAGGCCGGCACCGAAGACGTTCACGTTGCCCACACCGGGCAGGCGCGAGAGCTCGTCCTTCAGATTGATCGTGGCATAGTTCGCGAGATAAAGACTGTCGAACCGCCCATCAGGTGCCGACAGTGTCACAAACTGCAGGATTGCGGTTGACTTCTTCTGTACCACGACGCCTTGCGCCTGAACGGCCTGTGGCAGCGAGGCGAGTGCCGCCTGTACGCGATTCTGAACGAGTACCTGCGCAAAATTCAAATCGACTCCGATCTTGAAAGTTACTGTCAGAGAATAGGAGCCGTCGTCCGAGGCGTACGATTGCATGTAGATCATATCTTCGACGCCATTCACCTGCTGCTCGATACGCAGGGCCACGGTGTCGATAACCGTGCGGGCGCTGGCGCCCGGGTAGCGCGTGGTCACCTGCACAGTCGGCGGCACTACGTTGGGATATTGCGCGACGGGCAGCACCAACATCGCTACGGCGCCGATCACGATCGTTAGGATTGCGATGACGTTGGCGAGAACAGGTCGCTCGATGAAAAATTTCGAGAGCAAGGGCAGACTCTCACTTCGCCGCGGTTGACGCGGTGTGCGGGTCGACTTTTTCGCCAGGAATTGCGCGCAGTAGGCCTTCGACGATGACGCGGTCGTCCGCGGCAAGGCCTTTCATAATCACGCGTTCGGTCCCGTCGAGCGGGCCGACCTCAACCTCGCGCTGCTCGGCCACATCATCCTTGCCGACAACCAGCAAATAGCGGCCGCCTTGATCGGTCCCGAGTGCAGTTTCCGGCACCAGCAGCGCGTTCTCGAGCGAGCTGATAGTAGGTACACGCACCCGCACGAAATTGCCCGGCAACAAAGCGCGGTCGGCATTTTCCAGAATGCCGCGCACGGCTAGCGTTCCGGTCGATGCATTGATTGATGGCGCGGCGTAATCGAGCATGCCTTTATGAGGATAACCCTGCTCGGTCTGTAGCCCGACTTCGATCGGAATCTTCTTGAGATCCTGCGGCGTCAAATTGCGCCTACGCATGTCCTCGCGGATGCGAATGACGTCGTCCTCGCTGACGTTAAAATTCACGTAAATCGGAGTGATCTGGACGATGGTCGCAAGCACCGTCGGCGTGCCCGCACCTCCGACGTATTCTCCGACGGAAACCGTGCGCGCGGTGACGTAGCCGTCGAACGGCGCGCTCACGCTGGCGTAGCCGTAGTTCATCTCGGCAAGCTGCGTGTTGACATGGGCTTGCCTGAGATTGGCGTGCGCGGTGTCGCGTGCGGCGGTCGCGTTCTCCAGGGTGGCTTTTGACGCCGTGCTGGTTTTGGCGAGAAACGCCTGCCGCTCGTAATCGGCATCGGTCTGTGTGACCGTGGCCTGCGCGCTCTCTTCGGCCGCCTTCGCCTGCTCGAGTTTGAGCTTGTAGGTTTCAGGTTCGATGGTGAACAGCAAGGTCCCTTTTTTGACGATGTCCCCGTCCTTGTAATTGATGGTTTCGACGAAGCCGGACACCCGTGCGACAAGATTGGCGCTATTGACCGCCGCGGCATTGCCGGTCGCTTGGAGAAAGAGCGTGACATTGCGCTGGCTTGGCGTTGCTACCGTCACTTTTGGCGGCGGTGGCGGTACATAGGCATTGCGATTGTCGCAAGCCGCGACGGTCCCTGCGGCGAGCAGCGCAGTTACCGCTAGCGGTAATTTTCGTCCAGGGGACATGTTTTACCCGAGAGGCTGGCCAAGCTTGCGATATTGGCGCGGATTTGCAAGGGGCGGGAAACAAAGCAGCGCTAAATGGCGCCGCACGAGGCGGTCAAAAGGTGACGTACCTACGGAAGCGGGCCCCACCATAAACGCGTTCGAGGCGGCGGGAAAAAATGGCCGCGTCGACGATCTGCTAAAGGAATTGGACGCGCTGTTCGAGAGTCAGAACACCAGTCCACGCAAGGACGCCGCCTCGATCCCGGCGACTTTCCTGCGCGTGACGGTTGCGGTGAATTAGGCTGACATCGCCATCAGAAAAAGGGGGCCGACCTAATCCCCCGTCCGTAGCTATTGATAGCTAATGCCTACCAGAGGCATCCGATGTCCAAACACTACTCGCACGGTCACGCCGCCTCTGCATTTGCTCTCGCTGTGGCTGCCGCCAGTGCCTGGGCAAGGTCAGCGATGATGTCGTCGATGTGCTCGATACCAACCGAGAGACGGACGTAGCCGGGCGTCACACCGCTGGCCAGCTGATCGTTTGCGCTTAGCTGCGAGTGTGTCGTGCTGGCTGGATGGATGGCTAGCGACCGTGCGTCACCAATGTTGGCAACGTGATAAAAGAGCTTGAGCGCATCGATAAAGCGTTCTCCTGCCTCGCGGCCCTGCTTTAGCTCGAAGCCAACGATGCCTCCGAAGCCACTAAGATAAATTTTTGCGCGCCGCCGTTGTTCGATGTCGTCATGCAAGCCCGGGTAGATAACCCGCGCCACCTGCGGATTTTTTCGCAGATAGAGTGCGACATCAATTGCATTGCGACAGTGCGCACGCATCCTTAGAGGAAGTGTTTCTACGCCTTGGATAAACTGGAAAGCGTTGAAAGGGCTCATGCACATGCCCATGTCCCGCAGCAGCACGACCCGCGCCCGGATGATGTAGGCGATGGGTCCCAGTGGCTTCACCGCCTCGGTCCTCCGACCTGTGACGCGCTGGAGCAGAAGATGGCCGCCCTCGAAGGTGGCATCGCGGCCTTGGCTGTCAGTTCCGGTCAGGCCGCATCGGCCATGGCGCTCCAGAACCTGTGCCGGCCAGGCGATAATGTGAGCGCTTCCCGACGCTCAACGAACCCGACCCCAGCTATCACGGCGCGATCGCTGATACCGATGGAAGACAGCGTGTTGGCGAAAGTCCCTGAGCGCGAACAGGTTCGCCGCATGCTCTGTGCTACGGAACTGGTAGGACGTGGTCTGGAAAATCGGCACCGCCACTGCTCCGGTGCTAGAATCACTGCGCGGGCCGGCGTCTAGCACTATGGTCTCGGGTTTCATCTGTGCCGACATCGTTGTCACTCCGTTTGATCGGGTCACGACCTAAACTGCTGAAAGCGCTATCCGCGCAGCCTTGGCCGCCGGGACTCGTTCACTGCGCATCGGTCTCACCATTTGTTTGCCTGCGCCGTAGAGATGTGCTGCGCGATCAATCGCGCGACCTCTGACGCGTGCGTCAGTGGACCCATATGACCGGCGCCTGCGACGATCTTCAGTCGTCCCTTGGGCAGAATCTCAATGAGTCTCTCCGAAATAACGCGTGTTGGCAGCGGGGCGTGCTCGCCGCGCACGATCAACGCCGGGACGTTAAGTGCCGCGTACGCCTTCGCTGGTGTCGGATCGTCTATGAGGGCTTGGAAGTCTAATGGCGCTTTGGGGGCCCAGCGGGTGAGAGTGTTTTGCACCGCCGGCCGCATAGCCTTCCAGGCGCCGTGACTGTTCCAATAATCGACAAAATCGGCAACGCCTGCGCGATAGTCGCCAGTGGCAACGCAATGACTGATGCGCCTCGCGACCCCCTGGATTTCGGCATATGCCTGGACACCGGCCTCGCCCATTTGTCGAAGCAAATGGAACGCGGACGGTTCGTAGAGTGCGAGACTGGCAATCCGATCTGGACGACTAAGCGCGACATGCAACGCCACACCCCCGCCGTAGGAGTGGCCCACGAGGTGAACTTTATCGTCACATTCGTCGATTAGGACGATTGTTCGCGCCGCTTCGTCGGCGAGGGTGAAAGCGTGCTCGCCGGTCCATGGTCCGCTGCTTTCACAGCCATAATGCTCGGGCGTTAGCACCGCGTAGCCGTTGCCAAGCGCTTCGGACAGGTGACGCCACTGGCTTGCGTCAGCCCCCGAGGCATGCAGGGCTATTACCTGTCCCCGGCAGGCTAGCTGCCGGTGCGCAATATTGATGTTCATGGCAATTAGCCTTCGGGCCGAGCGTTGCTCAGTGCTAGCGGCTGGATACGTGTTCACGATGCTACCCGGCCTCTGACGGCATCTATGATCTCTGAACGGTTGAGCCCGATATCCTTGAGCTGGCGATCGCTCAGTGAACTGAGCTGAGTAATCGCCGCGCGCTGGACGAGCCAAGACTTGTAGGCTGACCGCCAACGTTTCCAAGGAGCGACCAACTCACTTAAGCGGGATCGCCAAACCATCGCTTGCGGCGCGGGCCGCGGGCTAGAAATCGTTCTCACAGTCGTCTCCGCTACTTTTCGCGATGTCTATTCAGGTCCAGCCGCGCCAGCAGCTTGGTCCACCGTCTAGGGGCTGATATAATTTGAAGTTGGGCGCAAACATATGACGCGGGCGCCAGATGTTTTGCTCAGGACGCCAAAAAGTAAGTTGATTGATCGCGCGCGAGCCCCAAGCCGAGCCCAAATCTTGTCGGTTAACTGCCAACGCTTGAATGCTGCGGGACGCTCAACAGAATGCAAAAGTCTGCCTGGTGTCGTTCACTCGCGAGGACTCCAGTTTGATGATGAAAGCAGTCGACGCATTATCTCGCGCTCAAGAGCATCAGTGAGATGCCCGCCCTGCCGCTCGATAAAGTTTGCGATTTCTCGTTCGGCCTGCCTCCGACGCGTTTCATACATGGCATCAAGAATCGCGGTCATAGCATCAAAAATGACGTTCGCGATGCGCTTGAGAGTGCCGCGCTGCTTTGCGAACATGTTGCTCTTCGGAGGCTTGTAGCCACCGTAAGAGCCCAGACCCCTTTCATTTTGTGCGTAGGTCATGGGTTTTCCATTAGGTTTTCCTCGGAGTGTGGCGACAAACCACCTTTGCGAGCGCACCCATATTCCGGGCAAAGATGGGAGAGATCGCCCTCACATGGATGCCTCGTGATTGGGCAAATAAATTGCGGTTCGCAATCTTCGTCATTGTTCATGATTCTGCTCCAGAGCCCCTTTAAGCTGGCGACTATCCCACCGCTGATTTGGGCTGCGTGAGGAGGCCACCCGGCGAGGGTGGCCTCTTGGCCGCCAGCGTCAAGCTTGTGGGGACAACAGCTTTAGCGTTGGCTGCCGATACCGAGGTCGATGGCAAATGGCGCGCTGGCCGGTTCGTCCGACGGTGCATAAGCATTGGCACGAAAGGCGCCATTCGGAAGAATGTGCTTGCCCGTCACCTGTTGCGTATGACGCGCGCTCATCGTCGAGGCGGAGGGCTGGTACTCCATTGTTGTTTCGTACGCGAATCCCGCGGCGCCGGTTAAAAGCACAAAAGCGGAGGCGGCGATAATCTTGGCAACGATCTTCACGGTTTTAGCTCCGTCGTGTTTGGGCAAGATGAATTTCTTGCGGGGCGCGCCTTGTGGCCCACTGCCGTGTCGCCCGCAATACACCTTGAATTCACAATTTGCAGTCCGTCACTCACGGGAACGTTATGGAATAAGCGAGTTCAAAAAAATTTGTCGTTTGCGGACGAGTCACAGACAATTTTTATAGAAAACAAGTTTACACAAAATAATTTGTTTCATGACACCCGGATCGGAGGCGTGGCATGATAACATGCACGGCCGTCATTGCTGCAATTCGCTGTTGCAGATCGCGGACAATAGCGCCGCCTAAAAGTCATCAAAAGACGGCCCCCGGCCGTGCACGTGATGTCGCTATCTGAATGGGCTCAGGAAGACACGGTTCGCCATTGGCTCGGCGATTGGCCGACGAACTTTTTGAAAGCTCGACTGAACGCAGCTTCGGACTCGTAGCCGACTTCATGAGCGATGGTGGCAATTTTGACACTGGGATCTGTCAGACGCTTGGCGGCGATCTGCATTCGCCATTGAGTCAGATACTGAATCGGCGGACAGCCCACCAGATGGACAAATCGATCAGCCAGTGCCGAGCGTGAGGCAGCGGCTTCCGAAGCGAGTTCCTCCACGGTCCAGGCGTGCGCAGGCCGCGAGTGCAACAGCGTCAACGCGCGGCCGACCAAGGGATCCCGCAATCCCGCAAGCCAGCCGGTGTTGTTGTTCGCGAGCTGATCCATGTGCAGCCGAATGACTTCGACGAACATCAGTTCCGAAAGCCGGTTGAGAACGCTTTGGCTGCCGGCCCGTTTGTTGCCCGTCTCGGCGCTGGCGAAACGGATGAATTGGTCGAGCAGGCTGTGTGACGCTTGCGATGAATCACGCCGGAAGCGCATGAAGCGCGGCAACGAGTCCAGCAGCGGATTAAAGGGACGCACGTCGCAACTGAAGAAGCCGCAAATCAGATGGGTGTCACCTGGACCATCGCCGCCAGTTCGCAGCGCGAAAGGCAATGCGTTGGCGTCCTCGGGCCGGCGGTAGGCGCCCAAATCCGGATCGGCGCGCATGCCCGGCGCGCTCGAAACGACATGTGGGTCGCCATGCGGAATGACCGCAATGTCCCCTTCCTCAAGCCTGACCGGTTCGAATCCCACAACTCCGACGAGCGATATCCAACACGAGCCGCGGGTGACAACATGATACTCGATCGCGTGCTGAGCGCCGGGTGTGACCTCATGGGCAATCTGTGCCGCAGGCGGAGCTTCCGCAACCCACGGCGATTTGGCGGTGACGTCGAAAAAGACTGACCCGGACAAATGCACGGCTGAGAGGACGTCCGACAACGCGTCCGTGCTCATCTACATGATCCTTCAAAGAACGATTGCTGTATCTACGTCACGAGGTCCTGGACGCAGAAGCAAGCCTCCCGGACGATCAGGCAAGACGATAGCGAATCTGGATGTGTGAGCAAGAGATCCGGCACCGCAGTCATTCTGCGCAGGCAGCAACTGACCTAAGGATCAAGCCAAGGCGCACACGATGTGCGCCTCGATACATCGCCCTCGGCGATGTGTTGCAATGCTTACCCGTTGAGGAGACTGATCATGACTACAGTCATTGAATGCCACGCGCCTGTGGCCGGAAAGCTAGCTCCGAATCTGAAGGCCCTGAAGGCCAAGCAGCAGGCGGCCTGGTCATCCGGCGACTACGCCGTCATCGGCACGACCTTGCAGATTGTTGGCGAACAATTGGTGGAGGCCATGGACTTGCGCGCTGGCCAGACTGTGCTCGACGTCGCCGCCGGCAATGGCAATGTCACGCTGGCCGCCGCCCGGCGCTGGTGCGAGGTTACATCCACCGACTATGTCGAGTCGCTACTCGCCCGTGGCCGCAAGCGGGCCGAAGCGGAAGGGCTTCAGGTTAAATTCCAAATAGCGGACGCCGAAGATCTGCCGTTTGCGGACGCATCCTTCGACGCCGTGGTTTCGACCTTCGGTGGCATGTTCAGCCCCGATCAGGACCGCACCGCTGCTGAAATGGTACGGGTGTGCAAGTCTGGTGGCCGCATCGGCCTCGCCAATTGGACGCCCGAAGGCTTCATCGGCAATCTGTTCAGGACGATCGGCAAGTACCTGCCGCCGCCGAGTGGCGTTAAGTCCCCGGCGGTTTGGGGCACGCGGGATTGGGTGCAAGCGACGTTCGGCCCCGCGGCCTTCACGATCACCGCCGAGGCACGCCACTTTACCTTCCGCTACCGCTCGGCGCAGCACTTCCTCGACATCTTCGGGACCTACTACGGACCGGTGCTTAAGGCCTTTGCAGCGCTGGAGGAGGCCGGCAGGCGAGTGCTTGCTCGCGACATCATTGAGCTTGTCGGACGCTTCAATACCTCCGGCGACGAGACGATGGCTGTTCCGAGCGAGTACCTCGAGGTTGTCATCACCAAACGATGAGACCCTCGGCGTGAACCACTAACAAGCCCGGTGAGTCACTTCGGCATCACAAATCCAAGCTAATGGACATGAAGCGGACGTACCGTTTATTTCCGCTCATGGCCCTTAGCGTCGGTAGTAGCGAGCGTACTCCTTTCCGCGAAACCAGCGGTCTGTTACCTTCCACGCCGTTCAAGAGCGGTAAATCCAGGCGCTAGTGCTGTTCGTTAATCAGGATATCAAGAGCAATGGATCGGCGACGTTTCCTTAAAAACGCGATTTGGGTCGCGGTATCGCCCGCTGCACTGCCATTGATCGGCGCAGAGGCGGTAGGCCAACCGAGTTGGCCTACCCGAAACCTGATGATGGTTGTGCCGTTCCCGCCTGGCGGACAAGCCGATTTTGCTGCCCGCCCGATGGCGGCGGCTCTCGAAAAAATTCTCGGCCAGCCTGTTGTCGTCGAAAACCGCGCCGGCGGAGCTGGCGGATCGATTGGAAACGCGATTGTCGCCCGTGCTGCGCCCGATGGTTACACCTTGTTGATGGCGTTGTCGTCTCTCGCAGTTCTTCCCGAGGCAGACCGGTTGTCCGGGCGTGAGCCGGCATACGAAGTTTCGCAGCTCTTTCCACTTGCACGGGTGCTAGCGGATCCGACCCTCTTCGCGGTACCAGCCTCCGCTCCTTGGCAGTCAATTCATGATTTTGTTGAAGACGCAAAGAAACGTCCCGGTCAAATTCCCTATGGATCGTCCGGACCTTACGGCACGCTGCATGTGGCCATGGAAATGTTTGCGTCTTCGGCCAACATCAAATTGCTGCACGTCCCGTTTCGCGGAGCAGGCCCTGCGCTGGCGGGTTTGCTCTCCGCGACAGTCGAGGCTCTTGCATCCGCGCCAAGCGTGGTGAAGCCGCAAGTGGACGCCGGTAAGCTGCGCGTTTTGGCCAATTGGGGTGCTAAGCGCATTGATAGCTTTCCCAAAGTTCCGACTTTCAAGGAACTCGGCTATGCTGACGTCGAGTTCTA
>Ga0207788_1000125_pt1 | contig 11786 bp, 10 predicted proteins | sample LuqExpMetageno79_FD_187836 | JGI IMG/M metagenome (GOLD analysis project Ga0207788, IMG submission 187836) | Tropical forest soil microbial communities from Luquillo Experimental Forest, Puerto Rico - Sample 79 (SPAdes) | ecosystem: Environmental > Terrestrial > Soil > Tropical forest ... | reverse complement strand
TGGCTATTGTGAGAGGCTAATCGGCTCGATCCGAGGGGAATGCCTTGATCATATGGTAGTGTTTGGCGAGCGGCATCTTCGCCATCTGCTCAATTCGTATCAACGGTACTACAACGAAGTTCGCACGCACCTATCACTGCAGAAGGATGCGCCTATCTCGCGTGCCGTCCAAAGCGCAGGCCGCGTAATTCCGGTGCCACTTTTGGGCGGACTACACCACCAATATGTTCGAGTTTGAGTTTCCGACAGGGCACCGGTCGCGGATCGTCGGGTGTCTGCTCAGGCGTCTGGAACGCCGCACCCCTACTGATACGGCGCGTCAGGCAGGTCTTTGGCAATCGTTTGAGATGACTGGAAAAACTAGTGCTGCGTAGATCGGAAATGCTAGCTTTGTGTGTAACACGATGGGGTAGTCTTTTTCTGCTCACCATCGGCCAAACGGGCGCGTTTGATTATGAGCACGGAAAAATCTCTCAATTCTTCACTGGAAGCGATCCGGGCAACGGCATCGAAGCACGCGCCGTGGTTCATCGTACCTGCCGACAACAAGTGGTTCAGCCGGCTCCTCGTCGCCGCGGCGATCGTCGAGGCAGACGGAGCGAAGAACAAAGAGCTCGCCGCCGCGCGGGTGGCGCTGTCCCGCTAGCGCTAATCTAGGGCTTTCCGCCATGCACGACACCCATAAACAGGACTACCTCGCTCAGGCCGAGCGACACATCGCGAAGGCGCAGGAACGCATTGCTCGACAGAAAGGTATCATTGATAAACTGGTTCAGGCAGGGCAGGAGACCGATTGCGCCACCTCGATGCTTCATGCTCTGGAGACGTGCTTGCACGCCTTTGAGCAGCATCGCGAGATGATCTTCGAGCGGTGCAAGAACTGATGGACCGTCGGTAACGGTTAACCGGTCGTCCGCAGCCACACACGGAGACCGACCCGCATGCTTGAGGTGCTGGAACCGACGCAAGACCCTGGTTGGGGCCTTAGCCACGAAGGCTACAACGTGTTGAGCGAGAGTGCGCTCGAAGGCGCCGGTCTAGCTCGTCCCGCCTATGCGCGTGCGTACCACCCAGCGTATTCGTATGGCTACTACCTAGCGGGCCCGGCGCGTTATGATCCGTCGCGCTCGCTGGCATACTGAGGCGGCCTGTGGGTCCCACGTCACAAGCCGGCGCGACCAGGACGCGCTCGAACTAATCGGGCGGCTTGGCCTGCATGACGCAACCGGGTGGCCGGAGCCAATGGTAGCCATGCTGAACGTGCAAAACGAGTTCGCTAGTGCAGCTGTGAAGCCATCGAACACAGACTACCGCGCGTTAGAGTCTGGCTCGGGTGAGCCGAAAGAGGGAATCGCGATCGACCTGACCTTCGCACGCCACTGCACAGGGAGGACAATCCGATGACGAGCCGCGATCTGGAAAGTGTCGCACAGACGCTGGTGGCGCAGGGAAAAGGGATCCTAGCGGCCGACGAGACCATCCCTACGTTGACGAGGCGATTCGACACCCTCGGGCTCTTTACCAGCGGGCAAGATTAAACGGGGCGGCTAGTGTCGGGAAGTACACGGATGAGATGGAGGAGGCATCGCCAAGCGTTGATGATCCGCCGCACCGTCGCGACTGGCGCGACGACTGAGCGTCTGCACATGCGCACTCAATGTGACAGGATTCAGAGGAGGCAATGATGGCAAGCGCGCTATCCAACAAGGAGCGGGCATTGATAGATGCGTACTGGCGGGCCGCCAACTACCTCTCGGTCGGCCAGATTTATCTCTACGACAACCCGCTGCTCAAGCAATCCCTCACAAAGGATCACATCAAGCCGCGGCTTCTCGGCCACTGGGGAACGACGCCAGGCTTGAACTTCATCTACGTTCACCTCAACCGGGTGATCAAGAAGCACGACCTCGACATGATCTACATCACCGGCCCCGGTCATGGCGGTCCCGGTCTGGTCGCGAACGCTTACCTCGAGGGGACCTACAGCGAGGTCTATCCGAACATTTCTCCCGATGAAGAGGGTATGAAGCGCCTGTTCACCCAATTCTCCTTCCCGGGCGGTATCCCGAGCCACGTTGCACCTGAGACGCCCGGTTCAATTCACGAAGGCGGCGAACTCGGCTACGCCCTCTCACATGCCTACGGAGCGGCCTTCGACAACCCCGATTTGATCGTTGCCTCTGTCGTCGGCGACGGCGAAGCGGAGACTGGACCGCTGGCAACAAGCTGGCATTCCAACAAGTTGCTGAACCCGGCGACCGACGGTGTGGTTTTGCCAATACTCCATTTGAACGGCTACAAGATTGCCAATCCCTGCATTCTCGCCCGCATCAGCCATGAAGAGCTGGATCACTTGTTCCGCGGTTACGGCTACACGCCGTATTTCGTCGAGGGGGATGAGCCGGAAAAAATGCACGAGCTGATGGCCGCCACCCTGGATAAGGTGGTCGGGGAAATTCAGCGCATCAAATCGGATGCGCGTCGAGATGGTTTTAGGGAACGCCCCCGCTGGCCGATGATCGTGCTCCGCACACCCAAGGGCTGGACCTGTCCGAAAGAGATCGATGGCAAGCGCACCGAGGACTACTGGCGCTCGCACCAAGTGCCGATGGGCGAGATGCACGAGAACCCGGCCCATGTTCGCATTCTGGAAGAATGGATGAAGAGCTACCGACCTGCGGAGCTTTTCGACAGCAGCGGCCGGCTCCGACCCGAGTTGGCCGACCTTGCCCCTCGAGGCACCCGCCGCATGAGTGCCAACCCGCACACCAATGGCGGGTTGCTCCTGCGCGAACTGCGACTGCCGAATTTCCGCGATTACGCTGTCGACGTGACCGCACCCGGCGCCGTAACGGCCGAATCCACGCGGGTCATGGGTCGGTTCCTACGCGATGTGATGAAGCTGAACATGCAGGAACGGAATTTCAGGCTTTTCAGTCCGGACGAGAACAACTCGAACCGTTGGCAGGATGCGCTCGAGGTCACCAATCGTGCCTGGGTTGCGGAAACATATCCCTGGGATGATCATCTGGCGCCTGACGGGCTGGTAATGGAGATGCTCAGCGAGCATCAATGCCAGGGCTGGCTCGAAGGCTACCTCCTGACCGGCCGGCATGGCTTCTTCTCTTCCTATGAGGCCTTCATCCATATCATCGATTCGATGTTCAATCAGCACGCCAAGTGGCTGAAGGTGTGCAATCACATCCCGTGGCGGCGGCCTATCGGCTCGCTGAACTACCTTTTGTCGAGCCATGTCTGGCGCCAGGACCACAACGGCTTCAGCCACCAAGACCCGGGGTTCATCGACCACGTCGTCAACAAGAAAGCCGAGGTCGTCCGCGTGTATCTGCCGCCCGACGCCAACTGCTTGCTCTCGGTCACCGACCATTGTCTGCGCAGCCGAAACTACGTCAACGTCGTCGTCGCGGGGAAGCAACCTGCTCCTCAGTGGCTGACGATGGAAGAGGCGGTCAAGCATTGCGAAGCTGGACTCGGCATCTGGGAATGGGCCAGTAACGACCGGGACGGCGAGCCCGATGTGGTGATGGCCTGCTGCGGTGACGTGCCGACGCTGGAGACGCTTGCCGCCGTCGACCTCCTGCGCCGTCACGCACCCGAGCTAAAAGTACGCGTGATCAATGTCGTCAATCTGATGAAGCTCCAGCCGTCGAGCGAGCATCCGCACGGCCTTTCGGATCACGATTTCGACGCGCTGTTCACGACCGACAAGCCGATCATCTTTGCCTTCCATGGCTACCCGTGGCTGATTCACAGACTGACCTACCGGCGCACGGGACACCACAACCTCCATGTGCGCGGCTACAAGGAAGAGGGCACCACCTCGACACCTTTCGACATGTGTGTGCTCAACGATCTCGATCGCTTTCATCTCGTAAGCGACGTGATCGACCGCGTGCCAAAGCTCGGACCGCGGGCCGCCTACGCCAAGCAGGCGATCCGGGACAAGCTCATCGAGCACAAGCAGTTCATCGCCCGGTACGGGGACGATATGCCCGAGATCACCGGCTGGAGCTGGGGGCAGGAGGCGGCTTCTGCCGCCGTTCGCTCAACGGAGGCCGACAACGTCTGACCCTGCTGGCAGGAGGCGAACGTGAACGTGTTCGCGATCAGGCACGGTGAAACAGTCCTTCGGTGAGCTGCTGAGGGCATATGAGCGGTTCAGGCGGTGCAGCTCATTAAAGATGTGCTGTTGTGACAGGAGAGCGAGTTATGCGGCAGTCTGATAGCAAGCGCGTCAGCCGCGACCACTACGACGCCGTCCTTTTTGACCTCGATGGTGTAATAACGAACACCGACACCCTCCACGCGACGTGTTGGAAGCAGATGTTTGACGAGTACCTTCTGGAGCATGCGGAACAGAAAGGAGAGGCATTCCGCCCGTTCGATCTCGCCACGGACTACCGGCTCTATGTGGATGGCAAGCCCCGTTTCGACGGAGCTCGCGACTTCCTCAGCTCACGCGGTATCAGCCTCCCCGAAGGCAATCCTGAAGACCCTGCAGACGTTGAGACAGTGTGCGGGCTCGCCAATCGCAAGAATGATCTGGTCAACCATGTCATAGCGGACGTGGGCGTGGAGCCCTACGAAGGAACCGTGCAATTCATCCATCAGCTCCGCCGCGATGGGTTCAAAATCGCCGTTGTCACTTCGAGTCAGAATTGCACGGCTGTGCTGAAGGCCGCCAAGCTAGACGACTTCTTTGAGGTGCAGGTCGATGCCAATACGATCCATGTGCAACGTCTTGCCGGGAAGCCCGCCCCGGACACGTTTTTGATGGCGGCAAAGCTGCTGGGGACTGAACCGATACGGACCGTTGTCATCGAGGATGCCATCTCCGGAGTGCAGGCCGGCGCTAATGGACGCTTCGGACTTGTGATCGGTATCGCACGCAAGGGGAATGCGGAAGAGCTGAAGCATCATGGCGCTCATTTGGTAGTCGACGATTTGGCCGAACTGCTGGACTAACCAACGCCTCGCGCTGCCTTGAGGGAAACAGCCGATGCTGCATCATGAACGCCTCAGACCGCCATCCCATGATTATCCGGCCGACGAATGGAACGTCATCGAAAAAGCGTTTCACCCCGAATTCTTGGCCCAGCTCGAAACGATGCTAGCGCTCGGCAACGGGTACCTCGGAATGCGCGGGTGCCCAGAGGAAGGCGGCCCCAACGCTGAAAACGGCACTTTCATTAATGGGTTCTATGAAACGCGGCCGATCATCTACGGAGAAGAAGCTTACGGTTTCGCAAGAACTGGCCAGACGATCTGCAACGTGACCGACAGCAAGATCATTAAGCTCTTCGTTGATGACGAGCCGTTCTGGTTGCCCAATGCGCATTTGTTAAAATACGACCGGCGGCTCAATATGAAGTCCGGAACGCTCGACCGGGAGATCCTCTGGGAGACTCCGGCTGGCAAACAGGTATCGATCAGATCTCGGCGTTTGGTCTCCTTCGTCAATAGGCACGTGGCCGCCATCTCCTATTGTGTGACACTCCTCAATGCGCAGGCCTTTGTGGTGATCTCTTCGGAGATTGCGACGAATGAACTCAGCGATCGCAGCAACGAGGATGATTCGCGACTGGCGAAACCTTTTTCGGGGCGGATACTTCATCCGCGAACCAGCTATTACAAAGACCGGCGCATCCTGCTGTGCCATGCGACTGATAAGAGTCGCTTAACGCTCACATGTACGTCTGACAATGCGCTGGAGAGCTCTTGCCCGCACTCTTACAAGGTTGCCCATACCGCTGACTTCGGCCAAGTCGCCTTCACAATCGAGGCGCAGGCCGGCTGTCCGATCCAACTCACCAAGTACATGGTCTATCACGCCTCGCAGACGGCCTGCGCTGAAGAGCTCTGTGGCCGTGCTGAGTGGACAATGGATCGCGTGGTGAACCAAGGATTCCAGCAGCTGCTCGCCTCTCAAGAGCAGTATATGGACGATTTCTGGCGCCGGAGCGATGTGCGGATCAAGAACATCATGGAGGACCGAATAAAGCGCAGCACCGTGGAGATCCAACAAGCCATCCGCTTCAACCTTTTTCACATCCTGCAGGCCTCGGCGCGCGCGGAAGGTACCGGCGTGCCGGCGAAAGGCCTCACCGGACAAGCCTATGAGGGGCACTACTTCTGGGACACCGAGATCTACCTGCTGCCATTTCTGACGTACACTTCCCCTCGGATCGCCAGGAATCTCCTCGCGTTCCGCTACACTATGCTGCCTCAGGCACGAGCACGCGCCAAGGAGTTAGGCCATCGAGGCGCCATGTTTCCATGGCGCACCATCAGCGGGGAAGAAGCATCGGCATACTACGCGGCCGGAACCGCACAGTACCACATCAATGCGGACATCATGTACGCGCTGCGCAAGTATGTGCAGGCAACGGGCGATGAGCTGTTCTTACGAGACTACGGTGCTGAGATGCTCATCGAGACGGCACGCCTGTGGCTGGATTTAGGATTTTACTCGGACGCAAAAGGGGGAAAGTTCTGCATCAACGGTGTCACCGGTCCCGACGAATACAAGACGGTCGTGAACAATAACGCATATACGAACTTGATGGCGCGCGAGAACCTACGCTACGCGGCTCAAGTCATCGAGTCGTTGCGAACAACAGAACCGGATGCGTACGACGCGCTTGTGCAAAAAACGGCGCTCGAAGCTTCTGAGGTGAAGGAATGGATCCGTGCGGCGGAGAACATGTATGTGCCGTACGACGAGACGCTGGACATCATTCCCCAGGATGACAGCTTTCTGGATCGAGAGCCCTGGGACTTCCAGAACACACCGGCGGATCACTTTCCCCTACTGCTGTTTTACCACCCGCTGAATATTTACCGGAAGCAAGTGATCAAGCAGGCGGACGTAGTGTTGGCCATGTTCTTGTTGGGCGATGGTTTCCCCATGGAGACAAAGAAGCGCAACTTTGATTTTTACGATCCATTGACGACAGGCGACTCTTCGTTGTCATCATGCGTCGAGGCGATTATCGCCGCACAGATCGGCGACATGGACAAAGCGTTTCGTTACGGAATGGCCGCACTCTTGATGGACCTGGCGGACGTGGGCGGCAACGTGAAGGACGGCTGCCATATCGCCTCGATGGGCGGCACCTGGATGATGCTCACCTATGGGTTCGGCGGGATGCGTGACAATGACGGCACATTGTCATTCTGGCCACGTCGTGCGCCCGAGGAGAACGCTGAGCTGCGATTTCCCTTAACCTACCGCGGTCAACTGTTGGAGATCGAAATCGGTCTGGATAAAGTGGAGTACGCGTTACGCGAGGGCGAACGTCTTGTGATCCGCCACGAAACGGAGGAAATTCTACTGACGCGGGAAAGTCCGCGAGCGGTGCGGCCGGTGAGCAGGAGGTGAGGATTTAATCTCAGATGCTGAGGTTAGCGGGGCCGCTCTGCAGATAAAGCGTGCAGATCAACACTCCTTACTCAGAGGGAACAGCTGAACGTTCCTGCGATCGGCTACGGCATCCGCTACGAGTTCGGAATCTTCGATCAGGCGATCCGCGACGGCTGGCAGGTCGAGGCCACGGATAAGTGACTGCAATTCGGCAATCCCTGGGAAATCGCGCGCTCGGAAATCGCCTGATTTGCGAAGTTCGGCGAAAGGCGTCGCCTACGACACGCCGGTCCCCGGCTATCGTGTGCACAGCGCAAATCTGATGCGCTTGTGGAAAGCCGAAGCCGCGGGTACCGCTAGCGAGGCCAAGTCACAGATTTGCGATCTCCCTGGCGAGCTCCATCCGGCCGGAAAGCATGGCGTCGTTGAAGGCGTGGCGCGCATCTGGTGGTAAAAGACTTGAGCGAACTGGTTACTGACCACGCACTGACCGTGTGAGGAACAGCACATGATGCAGGCCTTGCAACCGACGCAAGATTCCAGCTGGGTTCTGACCCACGAAGGCTACAACGTGCTGACTGAGAATGCGGTGGAATCCCGCTTTGCACTCGGCAACGGGTTCCTAGGGATGCGGGCCTCGCGCCCGGTCAGCCGTGGCCCGACATGGGTCAGCTGGCTGGGCCATATCAGGTGGGCGTCGTGGCCGCGCTGTTATGTCGCCGGCCTGTTCGACCGACCAAACACCGTGCCGCCGGTGCCCGCGCTGGTGCCCGTCGCGGACTGGTCGCACGTGACGCTTGTGCTGGACGGCAACCCGCAACTGCTGCTGGACGGAGAGTTCCTCGCCAGCGTGCGTCAGCTCGATATGCGCCGCGGCATCCTCCTGTCGGACCTGAGCTATAGGGCGCACGCTGGCATTACCATATGCAGCGGCGAACTGCGCCTCGTGTCACTGGCGGACCGCGCGGTGGCATTGCAGCTCCTGAGGTTTTCGCTCGACCGCGACGGCATCGATGTGACGCTTGAGGCCAACTTCGCCATGGCTGGTATGGGCATGGAGCCGTTACAGCTGGACCGCGATGTCTGTGCCTGGCGCACGGAGGGCTCCGGCAAAGCCGTGGCGATGGCGGGCAGCGTCACATTGCAAGCCGATGGCCGCCCGCTCGTCCCGGAGCGGTCGTTCTCGCTGCGCTGGATCTGGCGCTGGCGTTCGGTTGCCGGACAGGAGCTGGAACTCGACCGTCTGGTCACGGTGGCGCGTTCGGACAGGTGGGCCGACGACCCGGCCCTGGTTGCCGCCGATGCGATGGCGCGCGGCCGTGCGCTCGGCTGGCGCGGGGTGCTGGCAGCGCATGAGACCGCGTGGCGGCAGCATTGGGACGCGAGCGACGTCATCATCGAGGGTGACGATAAGGTGCAGGAGGCGGTGCGCTTCGCCGTTTACCATCTCACGAGCGCCGCTAACCCGGAGGACGAATGTGTCTCGGTCGGCGCGCGCGGCCTGACCGGGGACGCGTATTTCGGCCATGTGTTCTGGGATACCGAGATCTACCTGCTGCCCTTCTACGTCGGGGTCTGGCCGGAGGCGGCGCGCGCGCTGCTCATGTATCGCTATCACACTCTGCACGGGGCGCGCGCCAAGGCAGCGCATTTTGGTTTCAGGGGCGCGCTCTACGCCTGGGAATCGGCCGACACCGGCGAGGAGACCACGCCCGAGCGCGTGATAGGGGCCGACGGTACGCCAGTAGAAATCTTGACCGGTCGGATGGAGCACCACATCAGCGCCGATGTTGCCTATGCGGTGTGGCAATACTGGCGCTTCACTCGTGACGACGATTTCTTCCTTCGCGCCGGCGCGGAGATGCTGTTGGAAACAGCCCGGTTCTGGGCATCCCGAGCCGTGGCAGAGGCGGATGGTAAGCGGCACATTCGCCACGTGATCGGGCCGGACGAGTACCACGAGGACGTGGACGACAACGCGTTCACCAATGTGATGGCGCGCTGGAACATCGGCCGCGGGTTGGAGACGATGGACCTGTTGCGTGAGCGCTGGCCAAACCACGCCGCTGCATTGCGGGAGAAGCTGGCGCTTGGCGACGACGAGCTTGCGGACTGGCGCGACGCGATTGCGCGCATCGTGACCGGCCTCGACGCTGCGACCGGAATCTATGAGCAGTTTGCCGGCTATTACAAGCTGCAGCCGCTCGATCTGTCGCTGTACGCCGACCGCAAAATGCCGATCGACGTGGTGATCGGCCCCGAGCGAACGCAGCGGTCGCAGGTGGTGAAGCAGGCCGATGTGGTGGCGCTGATCGCGCTGCTGCCGGACGAGTTCCCGGGTGCGGCGGCGAAAGCCAATTTCCGCTACTACGAGCCACGCTGTGCCCATGGCAGTTCGTTGAGCGCGGGTATCCACGCGCTGGTCGCGGCACGGCTCGGCGAAACCGAAACCGCTCTTCGTTTTCTACGCCAGGCCGCGATCGCGGACCTTGAACTGGACCCGAACAGCGCCGGCGGCATACGGATCGCCGGACTGGGAGGTCTCTGGCAGGCGATAATTCTCGGCTTCGCCGGCCTCGATCTAGGGAGCGATATGCTTGGAATCGACCCGCGGCTCCCGCCCCATTGGCGCAGCTTGTCATTCCGCGTGGGCTGGAGGGGTCGCTCCGTGGCGATCCGCATCGCCGGCAAAACCGCGCAGGCGACGTTGGTGGACGGCGAGGGGATGGAAATTCGGATCGCGGGCACTAGGGGCAAGCTGACGCCGGGCGTGACGCTGGAGGTGTCGATATAGCTGCCACTGCCGCTCCCCTGTCCCTACCGCAAACCCAACCCTGGTGACGATCGTCTGCGAATCGGCTGACTATCGTTGCGATGAGGGACTGGTGCAGCTTAATTTGGTGCGCAGTGGTCGGCCTGGTCCGGTCACGGGTGGCGCTGCAAGCCGAAATCCTGGTGTCCTTTCCGAAAATTTCATCCGGTCAGGGATTGGCCTGCTGAGATCGAATCGTCGCATCACAACCAGCGATGTTTTCTGTCCTTTGGGCTTTCGCCAACTTCGTCGTTGATCTGTTCAAGTCCCGTAGGCAACTTGAGGCCGAGAATCTGCTCCTGCGCCACTACACAAGCCCTCCGACACGATTTGGTCCGCCTACTTGGCTAAATGACGCCGGCGTGGCCCTGCGGATTTCCCGGACGGTCTGCTTTGCCAATTTCCCGAATCAGCGGGCCGAAATAATGTGCAGTGGCAGTTTCTGGCGCCGCGGCGTTGCTCGTATGTAGGCGCTCCAGCGTTGAACGTGGAGATCACACATGGGCGCCACCGCCGTCGTCATTCAGCAAAACGACGCCGCTGCAAAGCCGGCGTCCTCGTTGAGCCGATTCGAGTTGCTTTCCCGCTACCGTCGTTTCCGAGAAATCGGCAAGCAACATCATTCGGCCGTGCTGAAGCTCCTAGCCAGGGACACCGTCATATCTCAAGCTAGGCGTCTCGGGTTGGCGCAGGGGAAAACGTTGGTTCTCGACAGCATGAATGACCTGAATTTGGTCTTTGACCTATTGATCTACACCGCGCCGGAGGGCCGTTCTCGGGGAATTGACCGTTATGCCAGGGCAGCACAGCTATCGCCCGAGAGCGATGAGGCATTCGTGCTCGAGGCGATGCGAAGCGCACGTTTCTCGATCATTAGTTCTATAAGCCGACACACGGCCGCAGGCTTGGTCGTCAAAGATATGTTTCGCGGCTGCGAATATTGGCTGGTAGATGAGGGCCTAGAGAGTTCGTTGCCGGTCGGCGCAATGCTAGCTACGCGGCTCTACCTCCTCGGAGATTTCACCATAACGGCTGGCGTGCTCGTGCCGCTCGACATGGAGCTCATCGAGGATGCGATCGCTGATACACCGCTACTGCTCCGTAAGGTGCCCGAGGAAGCGATTAACGACCGCCATTTTGCAGAGGCTATCTATCGTTCAGCGGTTGTTAGCGGGATTATGGAGCAGGTCACTTATCGAGACACGATCGCGTCAGCCAGTTGACATTGGATTGCCGTAACCATAGCCGGTTCCACCGGCGCGATATGCTTTGGGACTATAAGGCGCTGAACGCTGGAATGATGCCGGTAGAGTGGTGGGATCGATTGGTTCTCTTCATTTGCGCATCATTGAACGATTTAATGAAGCGTCATCCTGGCGCGCTTACCTAGTTGATCAGCAGGCACGTCGCCTTGGGAGTATCCCTCGAGGAGTTCCATTACCAGCCGCCGCCTGATGCGGAGGCTGCGTTGGTAGACGAAGTAAATGAATATGAGGATTGCGACGAGAGCCGGTGCCACAACGACGCTGCCGAATCTGTCGATGTCCATGTCCTTCGCTTTCACGTTGCCGGTTGCCGGCCAATGGTCGC
>Ga0207788_1000123_pt1 | contig 11843 bp, 9 predicted proteins | sample LuqExpMetageno79_FD_187836 | JGI IMG/M metagenome (GOLD analysis project Ga0207788, IMG submission 187836) | Tropical forest soil microbial communities from Luquillo Experimental Forest, Puerto Rico - Sample 79 (SPAdes) | ecosystem: Environmental > Terrestrial > Soil > Tropical forest ... | reverse complement strand
CGGCCGACCTGGGCCAGCAGCTGCGGCAGGCCGGCCACGGCGAGCGCCAGCTCGCCGATGAGCTCGTAGGCGTCGGCGGGCTGGGCGAGGCCCTGGCCGCCGAGGGTGGCGTGGTTCAGGGAGCGGACTGCCCCGGCCGCGGTGCGGGCCAGGGCCAGGGTCCCGGGAGCGTCAGTCACGGCCGTTTCCTTCCTTCTCTTCCGGGTCTTCCTGTTTCGCCGGCTCCTGCGGGCCGCCGATGAGGAACCGGTAGGAGACCTGCTCGCGCAGGGCCTCGTCGTGGCCGTCGCCCAGGGCGGACAGGTAGTCGATCCCGGTCGGGGCCGGCTCGGTGCGGGCCTGCCCGTCCGGGGTGCGGGTCTTGGGGTGGCGGTGCCGGCCGACGGCGAACGGGACGGCGGTCCCGGCCGGCTTCCCGGCGAGGCGGACCTCGATCCGGTCCAGGTCGAACGGGGAGAACAGCAGCTCGACCATCCGCCCGGCCAGCCACGCGTCGACCTGGTAGACGTTGCCGTGCATCCTGACCAGGGCGGTCTTGTCTGCCTTGCGCCGCTCGGACCACAAGAATGCCTCCCGCAGCAGGGCGGGCCCGGGGACGGCCCGCTCTTGCGGCGTGGCCTTCTCCCACCGGGCGGCCGGGGCCTCCCCGGTCTCGGAGTGGACCGCCCGGTGGTAGGCGGTCTCCAGCCAGGCCTGGAACAGCCGGTTCATCTCCGCCAGGTCCGCAACGCCGGCCCCGTCGCCGACCTCGACCAGGAACTGCTCCCGCACAGTCCTGAAAAAACGTTCGATTTTCCCTCTTCCCTCTGGTTTCCCAGGCCGGGAGTGGACGAGCTTTATGCCCAGGACGGCGCAGCCTCGCAGCAGCCACGCGTCGACGAACGGGCTGCCGTTGTCGAGGTAGGCGGATTGCGGGACGCCGCGGGCCTGCAGGGCCGGGCGGAACGCCGCGGCCATCCGGACCACGTCGTCGTGGTGCGACCAGCGGGCGCCCATCACGGCCCTGGAGTGGTCGTCGATGAACGCGAAGAGATACGACTTCTTCCCGCCGATCACCGGCCCGTGGAGCGTGTCTCCCGTCCACATCTCGTTCGGCCGGGTGCACTCGAACCGGCCCAGGGCCCGCTGCTCCTCCTCCGGCCCCGGGGCCGGCCGGTTCAGCTCCAGCCGCTCGAACAGCCGCTGCAGCGTCCGGTCCGACGGCGCCCACCCGGCCGTGACCTGCAAGACCCGCCGGACCTGCGCCGCGGTCCGCCCCGGCTTCTCCCGCTTCAGCGCCTCCGCCAGCGCCAGCACCTCGGCCGGGGTCCGCGGCGCCGGCTGCCGCGGCGACGGCACCAGCGCGTCGAACCCGCCCTCCTCATACCGCCTGCGCCACCGGGTCAGCGTCGAGTACGACACCGTGACCCGCCGGCCGCCCGGCCCCTCGTGGACACGGCCGGCCAGCTCCCTGGCCCGCCAGCCCCGCTCCGCCTGGCTCAGCCCCGGCTCCAGGAGCTCCTGCACCAGCGAGTACCGGAACAGGCCCGTCTCCCGGGCCCGCTCCACCCGCTTCCTCTGATCCGCTTCGTCCGCAGTCGTCACATCTTGTCCCTTCTCGGCTGCCTGCTCCTGCAGGCCCGTCGAGAGTGACAGGCACTCACGCCACCGGGGCAGAGGGGAACCCGCGTTGAACCGTCACCCCAGGGCAGACGGCAGCACATCCCCGCGAACCAGGCCGAAGGCGACAACCGGGGACAGGAGCGACCCCATCGTGACCACGGCCGCGAGCTCCCAGGGCGACACCGTGAGCGCCGGCCACCGGCCCGCGGCCGCGGCCGCCGCCGCGACGACCGCCACCACCGCGTCCCCGGCAGCACTGCCCGCCGGATCCAGCGGCACCGGGTCCACCGCCAGGACGCCCGCCAGCCGGGTGAAGCCCTCCCGCACCCTGCCCGCCGAGGACCGGAACCGGCGCAGCCGGCCCCGGACCGTGTCCTCCGGCACCCCCGACGCGGCCGCGATCGACCGGAACCCCTGCCCCCGGGCCGCCCGCGCCAGCATGTCCCCGATCACCGCCGTCCCGTCGCACCGGCGCGACAGCAGCCACGCCGGAAGAAGAACATGCGTCGCCCCGCACGAAGAGCACCGCGCCCGCCGCGGACGCACCGATACCGGAAACCGGCCCGCCGTGAAAACGCGGCGCCGGACCGCGTGACCCCACCCGCCCAGCCGCCCGCCGCAGCCAGGACACCAAAGCAGGCCATCACCCAGGAGCGACTCGACGCCGGCCGTGCTGTTGCCTACCGTGAGCAATGGTGCCTCCGAGCACCCTCACGGCCCTCCCCGAGCTTCAGGAAAAGGTAACGGGGAGGGCCGTCCCTTATCCGACACGCTCACGGTGTCGTCGCGCACCACCCGCCCGCAACCGGAACCATCACCAAAACCGCGCTCACCAGCAACGCCGCAACCAGTCCGATGACGCTCACCCTGAACGGCGGCTAACACAGGGTTCCCCTCAAACCGTGGAGACTTCCTCATAGCCGGTTCGTGTAGTTTCGCCGTTTCTTTTGACTATCGAACGCCAGTTCAGTTCGTTTCCTGGCGTTCGTTTGTGTGCCGGGCATGGGCTGCTCGACGCGCCGCGTCCCAGGCTGGGGCAGGCTGGGGCCTGCCCGTATTTCCTGCCGGAGGGGCCGCAGAGGTCGCCGGGGTCAGGGCCGGCCGTAGGCCGCCGCGCAGCGGTGCGCAGCAGCCTTGACGCCGGAGGGGCGGCCCCGTACCCTCGCGCGGCGCGTCCCCCGGCCTGGACCGCGGCAGCCCTGTGGTGAAGGTCAGCGGCGGCGAAGCCGCCTCCTTCTGGTTCTGGGCCGCGCAGCGGCCGGCCCGCCCTCACGCGGCGTCCTTTCCCGTCAGTGACCGCTCGTAATCCACCGGGGAGACCCGGCCCAGCGAGGAGTGCCGGCGGTGGTGGTTGTAGTCCTCGATCCAGGCCGCGACCCCGGCCCGGGCGGCCGCCCTGGTCGCGAAGTGCTCCACGCGCCGCAGCTCGAATTCCAGGGTCGAGTGCCACGATTCGATCACGGCGTTATCCAGCGCCGACCCGGGCCGGCCCATCGACTGGGAAACCGAAAGCCGCTGGCAGGCGGCCCGGAACAAGCCCGCGGTGTACTCGCCGCCCTGGTCGGTGTGCATGATGACGCCGGGCACCTGCCCGCCGCGCACCGCCACCGCCATCGCCAGCGCGCCGTAGGCCAGCTCCGCGTCGTGATGCTCGCCCAGCGCGAACCCCAGCACCCGGCGCGATCCCACGTCCAGCACCGAATCGAGGTACAGCTTGCCCTCACCGGTGTCGATATCGGTGCCGTCGCCGTACCACTTGCGGTTGATGTCCTGGGCGGAGAAGTCCCGCTTGACCAGGTCCGGCGCCCGCCACCGGCCCTTCCCCGGCCGGGTGGTGCCCTTGCGGCGCTTCTTCGGCCGGGCAGCCAGGCCCATCTCGGCCATCACGGCCGCGACCGTGTTCTTGCTCACCCGCCAGCCAAGATCGTGCAGGTCCGCGGTGATCATCGGCGACCCGCGCTTGCCCTGGTGCCCGGCGAACAGCCTCCCGATCTCGGCTTTGAGCCGCTCCCGGCGCGCCCGCCGCGGTGAGCGGTCACCGTCCTTCCACTTGTAAAACCAGCCCTCAGACACCCCCAGCGCCCGGCAGCTGACCGCATGCGGGATGCCGTGATCGGCCCTCTGGGCGGCGATGAACCCGGCCACGGCTACCGGCCCATCGCATCGGAAACCCTCTCTTAACCGGCTAATCATGGTGGCCCTGATGAGCGACACGCCGCGATACGAGGGGTATTTGCGTTCATGGCGGGATATCTGCCATAACCGTGTCCCATGACGGAAGGCGAGCCCGGGCTCCGGGCGGAATTGCGGCAGGGCCGCTGGCAGCTGGCCGGCGCGGCCGACGGCGACCTGATCAACGGCTACCTCAGTTACCTGGCCGACCGGGGGTTCTCGCCGCGGACGGTGCGGGCCTACGCGTTCGACCTGCTGGCGTTCGCCCGCTGGCTGGCCGCCGAGGGAGTCACCCTGGCCGGGGTCAGCACCGATGTGATGCTGCGGTTCCTGGCCTGGTGCCGGACCGCGCCGCAGCCGGGCCGGCCGGGCGGGAACGTGTACTCGATCCGCGACGGCCGCAGCGCCGGTTACGCGCCGGCCACCATCAACCGGCGGCTGGCCGCCGTCTCAGGCTTGTTCGGGTACTGGGCGATGCGGGACCCGGCCGCGCCGGACCCGCTCCCGCGAGCAGCGGCGGCCCGGCGGGCGGCCGCCGGGGAGCGCGGCGGGCTGCTGGCCCACCTGGGCAGGGCGAAGCGGCGGTCCGGGCTGCGGGTCCGCGAGCCGCGGCGGCTGCCGCGGGGGCTGGACCGGGCCGAGACCGCCGCGCTGCTGGGCAGCTTCCGCACCGACCGGGACCGGGCGATCGCCGGGCTGATGCTGTTTTCCGGGCTGCGCTCGGCCGAGGTGCTCGGCCTGGCCGTCGCCGACGTGGACATCGGCCGCGGCTGGGTCCGGGTGATGGGCAAGGGCGGCAAGGAACGCCGGGTGCCGCTGGACCCGGACGTGGCCGGGCTGATCCAGGCCTACCTGCTGGCCGGGCGGCCCGAGACATCCAGCCGGGCGCTGTTCGTGGTGGCCAAGGGCCCGCACCGGGGGCGGCCGCTGACCGCGGCCGGGCTGCGCACCATCTTCCGCTATCACCGGGGCCGAGCCGGGGTGCCGGCCGGGCACCCGCACGCGCTGCGGCACTCCTTCGGCACCGCCCTGGCCGAGGCCGGGGTGGACCTGGCCGTGCTGCAGGCGCTGATGGGCCACGACCACGTCGACTCGTCGGCCGCCTACATTCACCTGGCCCCGGCGCACGTCCGCGCCGCCTACGATGCCGCCCGCCAGCGCCAGCGCGCCCTGTGACGGCCCGCGCCGCCCGCTGCCGAGCGAGCTGCTCGGCGGCTACCAGGCGGCGCTGGCGGCCCGCGGCGCCGGCAACAAGTCGTTCCTGTGCGCGGCCCGTTCCTTCCTGGCCCGCTGGCCGGACCCGCAGGCCTGGGCCGCCGAGCCGCTGGCCGTGCGCCTGTCGGCCAGCAACTCGGCCAAGCCGTTCCTGAACTACCTGATGCTGTCCGGGCAGCTGCGCCCCGGCTATGACTACCTGCTGGAACGCAGGCTGCCCGCCGCGCTGCGCGAGGCCGCGGACGGCCCGCCCGGCCAGGACCGGGCCCGGTTCCTGGCCGCCGCAGCCGAGCTGGGCTATCAGCCCCGGGTCGCGGCCGGGCTGTGCAGCCAGATCTCCATGCGGCTGCTCATCCAGGCCGGCCGTACGCTCACCGAGCTGGCCGACGCGGACATCGCCGCCTTCGACGCGGCGATCACCGCCCGGGAAGCCGCCCGCGGCCGGCCGCTGAAGCACTACCGCGACGCTCTGTATACCACCCGCACGGTGCTTTACCACATGGGCGCTGCGGTGCGCCCGGTCACCAGGAAGAACACCGGCCAGCGCTGGGAATGGGCGCGTCACTTCGAGGGATCCTCGCCGGGGATCGGGTGCTCGCTGGCCGCCTACCTGGAGTGCGCTTCGGGCACGCGGGTCAGGTCCACCGTCTTGGGAATCGCCGGCAGGCTCGGCCACTTCGCCCGGTTCCTGGCCACCTGCGACCCGGCACTGGACTCGCTGGCGGGCCTGGACCGGCAGCGGCACATCGAGCCATGGCTGGCCGCGGTCGCGGCCGCGCGCCACCCCCGCACCGGGGCCGTGCTGTCGGCCTGCGAGCGGCGCAGCCGGGTCCTCACCGTGGGCCGGATGATCGATGACATCATCGAGTGGGGCTGGCGGGAGGCCCCGGCCCGGCGGCTGATCTTCGCCCGCGACGTTCCCCGGCTGCCCCGGGCGCTGCCCCGCTACCTGCCCGCCGACGCCGACCGCGCCCTGCTGGCCGCGCTGGAGGCCTCGCCGGACCGGCTGCTCGCCGGCGCGCTGCTGCTGCTGCGGGCCACCGGGATGCGCATCGGGGAGCTGACCCTGCTCGAGCTGGACTGCGTGCACGAGGTCCCCGGCTCCGGGGCCTGGCTGAAAATACCGCTGGGCAAGCTGGACACCGAGCGGATGGTGCCGATCGACGAGGAAGCCCTCGCCCTGCTCGACCAGATCGCCGGGCACCGCTCGCCCGGCCGCCCGCTGCCCCACCCTCGCACCGGCAAGCTGGCCGACTTCCTGCTTACCCACCAGGGCCGCCGCGTCTCCGCGCACACCCTGCGCGGCGAGCTGCGCCGCGCCGCCGCCGAAGCCGGCCTGGACGGCGTGGTGCCCCACCAGCTCAGGCACACCTACGCCACCGCCCTGGTCAACGCCGGCTGCTCGCTGCAGACGCTGATGGCGCTGCTCGGGCACGTGTCGGCGGAGATGAGCCTGCGCTACGGGCGGCTGTTCGACGCCACCGTCCGCGACGAATACCAGCGGGCCCTGGCCCTGGCCAAGGCCCAGCTCGGCCCGGTGCTGCCCGCCGAGCGGACCCAGCTGCCCATCGCCGCCATCACCAGCGGGAACTGGCGCGACGCGCCGCTGATCAAGGCCCGGCTGGCCGGCGGCTACTGCCTGCGCACCGCCGCCCAGGGCCCCTGCGCCTACGCCAACATCTGCGAGCACTGCCCCAACTTCCGCGCCGAGGCCAGCTTCCTGCCCGTGCTGCAGTTGCAGCGCGCCGACACCGAGGCCCTCGCCGCCGACGCCGCCGCCCGCGGCTGGGGCGAAGAAGCCGCCCGCCACCGCCGCCTCATCGAACGGATCGACCTGCTCATCGCCCAGGCCCATGCCAGCTGACCGCGACCAGCTGACCCGGGTCGAGGCCGCCTGCGCCGAGCTGGCCGCCGCCGGGCAGCCCGTCACCTTCAAAGAGATAGCCGCCCGCACCCAGATCAGCCGCACCACCCTTTACCGGCGGGCCGACCTGCGCGCCGTCATCGACGAGCACCGCGCCCGCGGCCAGGATGCCAGCACCCTGACCGGCCTCGCCGTCCAGATCGACCAGCTGCGCCGCAGCCTCGAAGCCGTCGCCGCCAAGGTCCGCCGCCACGAGGAAACCATCCGCCGCCTCGAACGCGCCCGCCGCAAACCCAGGTAGCCGCCTGTCATCCCGGCCAGTTATCCACAACTGAGGCGAGATTAGCCGGATAACCAGAGGGCCACACTGCGCTTGAGAACGTCGCACCTCATGGCAAGCTCGGCGTTCTCCTTACGTAGCCGGGCCAGCTCGGCCCGCTCATCCTCGCTCAGCGCACCGTCACCCTCACCGCGGCGGCGCCGGTCAGCGTCCACCCAGTTCCCCAGGGTCCCGGAGTTGATGCCCAGATCCCGGGCCACATGTGCGATCGGCTTGCCGGTCTCCCGGACCAGCCGTACCGCGCCCTCTCTGAAGTCCTTGTCGAACTTCCTGCGTGCCTCTCCCATCGGAGAACTCCTCTCCTTTAAGAGGATCTCTCCACGCTGGGAGGGGAAACCGGTGGGGTTCCAAAACGGGGCATAGGTAGCTAACCCATCCTTACGTCATGTTCTATCGCGGTCTTGCTAGTGCTGACCTGGGATTTTGTCGTCAGGTTGAGCCTGGCGGAGGCCTCCGTTCGTGGCTACGCTGGTTACGTTCCGTCGAGGCGGAGCGGGATGGGCTTGCCGAGCAGCTCGAATACGCGGCGCTGTTCAGGGGTCGGTGCTGAGAGTTTTTCCAGGCGCTGCCCGGCGAAGCTGACGGTGTTTCTGGTTAGGGTGGCCAGATGGGCGACCAATTCGTGGTAGCCGCGCACGGGCAGCTTATCCGGGGTGATTTTCGCGATGTCTTTCGCGGTCGCCGCGGCAGACCTGCGGGCGGGGATTACCGGGTCTTCCCGGGCTGGTTTCTGATCGTCGGTGAAAGTGAGCGGCGCGAGCGCCTGGCGCAGGTGCCAGGTGAGGTAGGTGGCGAGCATGCACAACAGCACGTGGGCCCGGACCCGGTTTTCCAGGTAGTGGTAAATCGGCCGCAGGTCGATGTCTTCGGCTTTCATCGACCAGAAGTCGCGTTCGAGGTTCCCGAGGTCTTTGCAGGCCTCGACGGTCTCGGCGGCGCCGAGCTTTTCCGCCGCGGCGGAGGTGCGGATGACGTAGATCCCGTCAAGTTCGGCCTCGGCGGCGATTTTGCCTTCGTCGCGGCGGAACTCGAACCGGCCGTCTGCGATGTCGGTGATGAAGTGCTTGCCGACTTTGCGCTTGTTGATGACCTTGCCCACCTTGACCCCGATCTTGTCCGGGTCTTTCAGCCGCCCGGCGGCTACCTGCACGGAGATTTTCTCCAGCTCTTCTTCGGTCGCCTCGAGCAGGGAGTGCCTTTTCGCGGCACGCTGCGCGGCCAGCGCGGGATTACGGCAGCAGATCAGCCGCTCGCCCGGGTATCTCGCGTCGGCGATCTCAGCGAAGTCCTGCTGATCGAACAGCGACATCTGCAGCGGCCCGTCATCCCTGGCCAGTGCCGCGATCGCCGGGGCGCGCAGCGCGGTGATCCAGCCCGCGCCCGGCAGCGCCTTCAGCTGGCCGATCCGCACCTTGGTCACCGATCCCCGGTCACCGACCATAATGACCTCATCGAGCCCGGATTTATCCCGCACGACCGGGATGATTTCCCCGAACGCCACCGAATCGGAAGTGTTCCCGGCGAATACCCGGACCGCGACCGGGATCCCGGCCCGGCTGGTGACCATGCCGAACTCGATCTGCTCCCGGTTCTTCTTCCCGTCCCGGGAATGCCCGAACGCCCCCAGCGGGCAGCTATGCCCTTCCAGCCACGCCGACGACAAATCGAACAATGCCAGCCCGCCGCGGGAAAGATGCCGGGCCGCGAGTTTCTTCTCGACCGCGTCCTGCCGGGACAGCAGCCAGTCCATCGCCGCGTAAACCTCGTCGGTGGCCGCGTCGCAGATTCCCAGGTCGGCGCCGAGAGTGGTGTCGGCCCACCAGCGGGTGGTGGCCAGTTTCGACGCCGGCGCGACCGCCCTGGCGATGATCAGCCCGTACGCCAGGTCCCTTTCGGGGCAATCGGGGCCGAGCAGGTTTTTCAGCCCCAGCCGGGATGCCATCACATGCGCCGCTGCGACATGCCCGTGCGGCAATGACCGCTCGATTTCGAACATATCGCCCGCGTCCACCAGCACCGAGCCGGACAGCGACGCCTTCAGCGCCGCGATCGCGCTGTCGGGAAGCGCCGACAGATTCGCCAGCGTTTCCTTTTTCATTTTCCCGGCCTCGCGGAACGAACGGCGCAGCAGATGCGTCCGGTAGGTCCGCGTGCTGCCGTCCTTGGCCCGGTAGGTCTTCGACGGGCTCTCGACGTACATTCCCGCATGCCGTGGACTCGTCATTTGTAAATCATTGCAGTTCACGGCCTATATGTCCAGCTAATTTCGTGGCTACATTAAGTCACGCGACAGGACTGATTTCCGCAGGTCAAGCCTGCCAGATGTACAGACAGTTACAGCAAGCTCGGATTAATTCAATTTAAGTAGGGCTGGTCTCAGTTCCGACCGAGCTGGAGACCTTGATCCGAACGAAAGAGCCTGAATACTATGAACTCTCGCTGGCCAACCTACAAGTGGTGGGCGGCGCTAATTACTGCGACCGCCGCGTGGTAAGTAATCGGGGAACCTGTGGAGATCACGTTGTGGCGCCCGCTGGGCATGACGGAATGACCCTCGGCGTCGTGTGACGGAGAGCTATGGGCCGGCTTTGCGGTTGCCGAGGTTACGGGCCGGGACCCTGCCGCTGGTCACTGGCGGGACGACGGCGGCGTCCGTGCGGGGTCCAGGGCAGGAACGGGTCCAGGCCGGCTCCGGCCGGGGCGGCGCCGCCGTGTTCGGCGCATGCTTGCAGGTAGCTGGTCAGCAGGCCGAGGGGCTCGATGTCGTGGCGGGCGGCGGTGGCGGTGATGGTCCAGATGTCGGCGGCCAGGTGCGCGGCCCACTGGGCGCCGGAGCCGTAGAAGTTCTTGCGGCCGATCACCGGGGTGCGCAGGGCGCGCTCGGCGGTGTTGTTGTCCAGCGGCAGCTGCGGCAGGTGCTGGTGGCGGGCCAGCCCGTCCCACTCGTTGCTGAGCGTGGCGATGACCTTGGCGGCGGCCGGGTGCAGCAGGCCCTTGGCGGCGTCGCTGGCCTGGAGCACGCGGTGCGCGTCGATGTCGTCGAAGGCCCGCTGCCAGCGGCCCGCGGCGTCCTCGTGCGCATCGGTGCCCGGCGTGGTGGCGGCCAGGGCATGATGGGCCCGGTACAGCACCGCGATCCGCTCGGTCCACGCATCGCACCACTCGCCCAGCGCCTCGGGGTGAGCGGCGCCGGCCCGCAGGAAATACCGCCGGATATGGGCCCAGCACCACAGCGGGTCCACGCCGTCGATGGTGGCCAGCGACTGGTAGGCCTTGTGGAAATCCGAGGAGATGACCAGTCGGCGGCCGGCCTGCAGCGCGGTCTGCTCCCGGTCGATGCCCAGCTGGGCGGCGGCGACATCGGCGCTGCGGGAGGTGTCCATCACGAACACGGTGGTGGCGTCGGTGACGAAGACCCACAGCCACCACCGGTGGCCGTCCTTATCCGCGATGTCCTCGAACACCTGCCAGCTGGTTTCATCGGCGTGCACATGCCCGGCGGTCCGGCCGTGCGCGGCGATCGCCTCCGCCCACGGCGCGATCAGCGGCGCGACCTGCTTCAGCGCCCCGCACAAGGTGCCCGCGGCCACGTCGAGACCGTCAGCGGCCAGCGCCTGAACGATCCGGTGCACCGGCCGGCCCAGCACATGCTTCTCATACACCAGCCGCGCCAGGAACCCCGCGGTGAACAGGCCCTTCGGCACGGGCTTCGCCGGCGGCGGCGCGCACACCGTCCCGGGCCCCGGATGAGAACACCGCCGCCGGTAACGCCGCCGCCGCCACACGATCCGGGTGATCGTCACCTGCCAGTCGATCTGCTCGCTGTCCTCGGTCCCGATGAACTCGAACGCCTTCCCGCACACCGCGCAGCACCGCTGGCCGGCATCCACATCGATGATGCGCTCATCGCTTTCCAGATGCGCATAGTCCCGCCGCCCGTGACCAGGCCCGCCCGGCCGCTGCCCCCGCTTCCCCGCGCCGCCCGGCCGATCGCCGCTATCCCGGCCATTCCCCCGCGAGGGCGAGCCGCCCTTCTCCGACGACGAGCCGAACAGCAGCCCGCTCAGCGTCGTCGCGCTCTCCTGCAGCCTGGCCACCTGCCCGGCCAGCTCCGCCACCCGCGCATTCAGCCCGGCATTCTCCGCCCGCAGCTCCGCCACCAGCGCCTCGGCCCGCCCGGCGCGGGCACGCCAGTAACAGGCCGCAATATCCTCATCGATCACCGGCGCAGGCACGCAACCCAGCACACATCACCACACCAGCCACGTCACGCACCAAACCCGGCGTGTCGCAACCGAGGCACGCCCCGCCCCACGGGATCACCGATTACTGGGCCGCCCCGCGTTTTCCGGACAGCTAATTTGATGTTAATTCATGCTGCGAGCTGCCGGTTCAGGTATTCGTCGTGGGCTTCTTGCGGAGTCCTGTAGCCCAGCGCCGAATGCAGACGCGTACGATTATAGCGGAGCTCGATGTACCGCGCAATATCCTCCTTCGCCTTCTTGCGCGTCGGGTAAACCGTCCGGTGAACACGCTCGACCTTCACCGCCGCGTTGAACGACTCGGCCAGGGCGTTATCGAAGCAGATTCCCGTCCGCCCGACGGATTGCCGGATCCCGAGGTCTTCCAGGACCGCGGCGAACTCCGCCG
>Ga0207788_1000121_pt1 | contig 11981 bp, 9 predicted proteins | sample LuqExpMetageno79_FD_187836 | JGI IMG/M metagenome (GOLD analysis project Ga0207788, IMG submission 187836) | Tropical forest soil microbial communities from Luquillo Experimental Forest, Puerto Rico - Sample 79 (SPAdes) | ecosystem: Environmental > Terrestrial > Soil > Tropical forest ... | reverse complement strand
AACGAAAGACAGGTTTTCTGATTGACAGATTGCTGGCGCCTCCGGCATCGAGCAAAGTTCGGTTTAGACTCAACCACAACCGCCGCGGCGGGAGCGTTCCTGCCCTTGGCTTGATCAAGGTGCATTTTAGGGCGAAGCCGGGTGCCGAGCCATCGCTTGATGCGCTGGTGGACGCGGCGACCGGCCGGTGACATCGTCCACGCCGGCGAAAGTCCTGATGGCGCTCGTGCGCTTGTCCGCAGGTGGCTGAGGCAATGGTGCGACGCATCTCGCGCGAGCCGACATTCCGGTTGTGCTTCTTCCTCGGCCTCTTGGCACCTTCGGCTGCATCTGGCGCCGCGCGGTCTGTTGTGATCGATTAAGCGCGGCCTGCAAATAGGATCGTGCGATGAAGCTCGTCGACCTCTCCCATGTGATGAACGTGCATACGCCCGGCTGGGTGGGCTACGCCGGCAACAAGATGTACTACGCTCAGAATCTGCAGACGCAGATGATCGTTGCGCAGCGCATCGACACCGCCTTGCACGTCGGCACGCATTTCGACGGCGCCATGCACGCAACCGACGACCGCGTTGGCGACATGGCGCATCTGCCACTCGATTATCTGGTTAACCGCGGCGTGGTGGTGGATATCTCCAAGCAGATGCACGACTGGGCGGTGATCACGCCGCAGATGATCGAGTCGTCCGGCGCCGATATCCGCGACGGTGACATCCTCATCCTGCACACCGGTTGGCACAAACACTACGAAGGTCAGTCGCAACAGGACTTGGTGAAGTACTTCTGCTATCACCCCGGGCCCAATCTCGACACACTGCACTGGATGCTGAAGAAGAAGATCAAGTGGTGGGGCATGGACACTGGCTCCTGCGACCACTCAATGAATACATCGATTCGCAACATGCGACCGGATCTGGCGGCGCAATTCACCAAGCAGCACGGCAAGACGCCCGCCGAATTCTTCGGCACGTTCGAATACATGCACAAGAAATCCGGACGCCGCGTGAGCCAGGACCTGTTCCCGTTCCATAGCTGGGCTTTTCAGGAAGGCCTGTTGCACGCGGAGAATCTCGGCGGCGACATCGAGATGGTGCTCGGCAGACGCTGTCTGATCGGCGCCTTCCCTTGGCGCTACGAGGGCCTGGAAGCCTGCCCTTGCAGGATCGTATGTTTTCTCGACACTGATATGTCGGTTGAAGCCATCGGAAACGCGGCCAAGGCGATTCTGCCGGACTAGGTCCACGCAGGAGTCGGATCAGCCATCAAGCGGAGGGGTGAAATGCCGCATATCACGGCGCTAGATGGCGTCCGGCTCTATTACGAGGAAGTGGGGCAGGGCACACCGGTCGTCTTCCTACATGAATATGCCGGCGACTGGCGCAGTTGGGAGGCGCAGGTACGCCATTTCTCACGCGCACACCGCTGCGTGACCTACAGCCAGCGTGGCTATCCGCCCTCCGACATACCCAAGGATGGCGCGCGCTACAGCCAGGACATCGCGCGTGACGACGTGCTGGCGCTGATGGACTCGCTCAAGATCGACAGGGCGCACGTGGTCGGCCATTCGATGGGCGCCTACACCGCGCTGCATGTCGGTATCGTCGCGCCGCAGCGCTGCATCTCGGTTACCGCGGCCGGCTGCGGCTGGGGCTCGACGCCCGATGCAAAGAAACGCGAGGAGATGAAAGCGCTCGCCGCCGAGACCGGCAAGATGTTCGCCGAGGAAGGCATCATCGCAGCTTCGGCGAAATATGCCGATGCGCTGATGCGGCAGGCGTTCAAGCACAAAGACCCGCGCGGCTACGCAGAATTCGCGCGCATGCTGGCCGAGCATTCGGCCGAGGGGCACGCCTATACTATGCTCAACCTGCAGCTCAAGCGCCCGACGTTGTGGGAGATGGAAGACAAGTTGAAGAAATTTTCGGTGCCACTCCTGATCATCGTTGGCGACGAAGACGAGCCATGCATCGATGGTAGCGTCTTCCTCAAGCGCACGGCGCCGAGCGCCGGTCTCTTGATGATCGCGCGCACCGGCCACAATGTGCCTTCGGAAGAGCCGGCTCAATTCAATGCGGCGCTTGCGGAACTATTCGCCTCGGCAGAAGCGGGCCGCTGGCTGGCACACAAACCGAGATAAGAGGGAGGATCGCGATGGATCTCAAGCTCGATGGCAAGACCGCGCTGGTCACCGGCGGCAGCGAAGGCATCGGCAAGGGCATCGCGCGCGCTCTCGCCAAGGAAGGCGTGGACGTCGCGATTTGTGCGCGCCGGCCAGGGCCGCTTGAGCAAACTGCTAGCGAAATCGCCAAAGAAACGGGGCGCAAGATCATCGCTGTCCCCGCCGATCTGCGTCAGGACAAGGACGCGAAGAACTTCATCGAGCAGGGCCACAAGGCGCTCGGCCGCGTCGACATCATGATCAACAATGCGGGCTCGGCAGCCGGCGGCGTGATCGAGCATTTGAGCGAGGACGATTGGGAGAAGGGCCTGCAGCTCAAGTTCATGGGCTACGTGCGCTGCCTCCGTTACGTGCTGCCGATCATGCGTGCGCAGGGCGGCGGCCGCGTGGTGAACCTGATCGGCAATGACGGCGTTAAGCCATCCTACTGGGAAATCTGTCCGGGCGCCGCCAACGCTGCGGGACAAAACCTCACACGTTCGCTCGCCGGGCAATACGGCAAGGACGGCATCAGCTTCGTCGCCGTCAATCCCGGACCGGTCCGCACCGAGCGCTGGGTTGGCCTGGTCAAGGCAATGTCGCGCGACATGAAGATTCCCTACGAGGAGGCGGACAACCTGGCGCCGGCCTCGATTCCGCTCGGCCGCATCGCCGAGGTCGAGGAGGTAGCGAACCTGGTCACCATGCTCGCCTCGCCGCTCATGACCATGGTCAACGGTACCATGATCGAGATCGACGGCGGGCAGGACAAGCCGCTGATGGACCACTTTCGCGATCGGCCCAACGGTTAAGAACGTTCGGCAGCACGCATACCCGCGCGGTTGACAAGGCCGGGCGCGCGGTCGGACTATTTGCGCATCAACATGCAGGAGTTTTCGTCATGAGATCGCCTCACTTGGTTCTCCTCGCGCTCGCTGTGAGCCTTGCCACGCCGGCCGCCGCGCAGCAGACGATCAAGATCGGCGAGCTAAACAGCTACAAGGCGCAGCCGGCCTTTCTCGATCCCTACAAGAAAGGCTGGGAGATGGCGGTCGAGGAGATCAACGCGCATGGCGGCGTGCTCGGCAAAAAGCTCGAGGTGATCTCGCGCGACGACGGCGCCAATCCTGGCGAGGCGGTACGCGTAGCCGAGGAGCTGGTGACGCGCGAAGGCGTTTCCATGATTGCCGGCACCTTCCTTTCGAACGTCGGGCTCGCGGTCACCAATTTCGCCGGCCAGAAAAAAGTGTTCTTCCTCGCTGCCGAGCCGCTCACCGATAAGATCACCTGGCAGAACGGCAACGCCTACACGTACCGCCTGCGCGCCTCGACCTACATGCAGGTCGCCATGCTAATGCCGATCACCATCGCCGCCCAGAAGAAGCGTTGGGCGCTGGTCTATCCAAATTTCGAATACGGCCAGTCGGCCGCGGAGAATTTCAAGACGCTGTTGAAGAAGGCGCAGCCTGACGTCGAGTTCGTCACGGAGCAGGCGCCGCCGCTCGGCAAGATCGACGCTGGCGCGGTGGCGCAAGCGATCGACGACGCCAAGCCGGATGCCATCTTCAACGTGTTGTTCGGCGGCGACCTCGCCAAGTTTGTGCGCGAGGGCAACACCCGCGGGGTCTTTAAGGACCGCACAGTGATCAGCCTGCTCTCGGGCGAGCCGGAATATCTCGATCCGCTGAAAGACGAGGCGCCGGTCGGCTGGATGGCCACGGGCTATCCCTGGGACCAGATCAAGACGAGGGAACACCTTGCCTTCGTCAATGCCTACCAAAAAAAATACAACGATCATCCGCGTCTCGGCTCGATCGTTGGGTACGTGACCATCAAGTCGCTGGCGACCGGCATCGCGCGTGCGAAATCAACTGATACTGAGGCGCTAGTCGCGGCGTTCAAGAATCTGAAGGTCGAGAGCCCGTTCGGCCCGTTCCATTACCGGGCGAGTGATCACCAGGCCACAATGGGCGCCTATGTCGGTACTATTGTGCTGGAGGGCGGCAAAGGCACCATGGCCGACTTCAAATACGTTGACGGCGCTTCGGTGCTGCCGTCCGACGACGAGGTCAAAAAGCTGCGCCCCGCGGGGAACTAAAGGCGCGTCCGATATGCGATATGCTTAGCTAGCCCCTCCTCGCGTCGCGGGGAGGATGAGATTCAAATGAGTTTCAGCGCATTCCTGTTCCAGGCTCTGAACGGGCTGTCGACTGCGTCTGGCCTATTCTTTATAGCCGCTGGCTTGTCGCTCATCTTCGGCGTCACCCGCATCGTCAATATCGCACACGGGTCCCTCTACATGCTGGGGACCTACATCGCCTATTCCCTTGCCACCAAGATCGGCGGCGGGCTCGGCTTCTGGGGCGGCATCGTCGTCGCCGCGCTCATGGTAGGCGCACTCGGCGCGGCGATCGAGATCGTCCTGCTGCGACGGATCTACCGTGCGCCCGAGCTGTTTCAATTGCTCGCCACATTTGCACTGGTTCTTATCATCAACGACGCGACGCTCTACCTATGGGGCCCGGAGGACCTGCTGGGACCGCGCGCGCCCGGGCTGCGCGGCGCTATCGACGTGCTCGGCCGCCATTTGCCGAGCTATGACCTGTTTCTGATCGCCATGGGGCCGCTGGTGCTGCTCGCTCTGCATTTCACGCTGACGCGTACGCGCTTCGGAAGACTGGTGCGGGCCGCGACGCAGGACCGCGAGATGGTCGGCGCGCTTGGCGTTAATCAGGCTATGCTGTTCACTGCGGTGTTCGCGCTCGGCGCCACGCTCGCGGGCTTCGGCGGCGCGCTGCAGGTCGCGCGCGAGCCCGCCAACCTCGCCACCGACCTCACCGCGATCAGCGACGCCTTCGTGGTTGTAGTGGTCGGTGGCATGGGCTCGATCACCGGCGCTTATCTTGCCGCCGTCATAATCGCTGAGGTAAAGGCGATCTGCATTGGTATCGGTGTTGCCGATTTCGGCTTCATCACGGTGAACTTCTCCAAGCTGACACTAGTCGGCGAATTCCTGGTGATGGCGGTGGTGCTGGTGGCGCGGCCCTATGGCCTCTTGGGCCGCGCGCAGCCGATCGTGCGCTCGGTCGCCGAGCCAGAATATCCGATCCGTGCCGCGACGCCCGCGCTCAAGGTGCTCGCCGCTTTAGTGCTGGCGCTGCTCCTCGCCCTGCCGCTGTGGGCGCAGAGCTCGCCTTATCTGCTGATCCTCGGCATCGACGTGCTGATCGCGGTGATATTCGCCACCTCACTGCATTTCATTATGGGGCCGGGGGGCATGCATTCCTTTGGCCACGCCGCCTATTTCGGGCTCGGCGCCTATGGCTCGGCGCTGTTGGTAAAGTGGCTCTCCGCGCCGATGGGCGTGGCGCTGGCAGTTGCGCCCATCGTTGCGCTCGCCGGCGCGCTGCTATTCGGCTGGTTCGCGGTGCGCTTGTCGGGCGTCTATCTCGCCATGCTTACTTTGGCCTTCGCGCAGATCGTCTGGGCCGCCGTGTTCCAATGGGAAAACCTCACCGGCGGCTCCAACGGCGTCATCGGCGTCTGGCCGCCGCCGCCCTTCGACCGGGCCTCGATCTATTTCCTGCTAACGCTGGCGCTGGCGCTGGTCGGCGTGTTGTTGCTGCGCCGGTTTCTGTTCGCCCCGTTCGGCTATGCCATGCGCGCCGGCCGCGATTCCGCGCTGCGCGCCGAGGCGATCGGCATCAACGTCAAGCGCGTGCATTGGCTCGGCTTCGCCATTGCCGGCTGTATCGGCGGCGTGGCCGGCGGGCTGTTTGCTTTTGCCAAGGGCTCGATCTCGCCGGAGACCATCGGCGTTGGCCGGTCGATCGACGGACTGGTCATGGTGTTGCTCGGCGGAATCCAGACGCTAACCGGGCCCGTCATCGGCGCATCGGTCTATGCCACCTTGCAGGATACCGTGATGCGGCAGACCGACTATTGGCGCGCGCTGCTCGGCGGCATCATCCTGGTGCTGGTGCTCGCCTTCCCGCAGGGCATCGCCGGCGGCTTCACCGCACTCTGGCAGAAGACCGGGGCTAGGACATGACCGTGCTTCAGGTTCGCGCCCTGTCAAAATCGTTCGGCGGCGTCCAGGCCGTTAATAAGGTCAGTTTCACGGTCGCGCGCGGTGAATTCCTCGCGATGATTGGGCCGAACGGCGCTGGCAAGACCACTTGTTTCAACATGATCAACGGCCAGCTCGCGCCCGATTTCGGCGAGATCATGTTCGGAAACAAGAATCTTGCGCGTCTCGCATCACGCGATATCTGGCGGCTGGGGGTGGGGCGCACCTTCCAGGTTGCCGCTACCTTCCATTCGATGACGGTCGCGGAGAATGTGCAGATGGCGCTCATCTCGCACGCCGGCGAAATCTACCGTTTCTGGCGCGCGGCCGCCTCGCAACACCGCGAGCGCGCGCTCGACCTGCTGGCCCAGGTTGGAATGCGCGCGGCCGCCGACCGCCCGAGCCGCGAGCTCGCCTACGGCGACGTCAAACGCGTCGAGCTTGCCATCGCGCTCGCCAACAAGCCACGCCTCTTGCTGATGGACGAGCCGACGGCCGGCATGGGCGCGCGCGAGCGACACGACCTGATCGCGCTGGTGAAGCGGCTGGTGGTCGAGCGCGGCATCTCCGTGCTGTTCACCGAACATTCGATGGATGTTGTGTTTGCTTTCGCCGATCGTATCGTGGTGCTCGCGCGCGGCCGTCTGATTGCCGATGGCACCACCGCAGCCATCCGTGATAACGCCCAGGTGCGTGAAGTCTATTTCGGCACGGGCAAGACATTTGCCGGTGGCACTTGGCATGGAGCCGCGTCATGAACGCGATGCTCGCGGTTGAATCCCTGAGTGCCTGGTATGGCGCGGCGCGGATTCTTTATGATCTAAGTTTTGAGGTCGGCCGCGGCGAAGTCGTCGCCCTAATGGGCCGCAACGGTGCCGGCAAATCCACCACCCTCAAATCCATTATGGGGCTGACCGCCAAACGGCAAGGCACTGTTCGGTTCGAGGACCGCGACATTTCAGGCCTCAAGCCGTTCGAGATCGCGCGCCGCGGCCTCGGTTATACGCCGGAGGACCGCCGCATCTTCGCTGATCTCACCGTCATGGAAAATCTTGACATCGGCCGCCAGCCCGCGCGTCGCTTCGCCGACGGCGCACCGGCGCCATCTTGGACGCCTGAAAAATTGTTCGACATGTTTCCCAATCTCGCCGAGATGCCGGATCGCCTCGGCGACCGCATGAGTGGCGGTGAACAGCAGATGCTCAACGTGGCGCGCACGCTGATGGGCAACCCTTTGCTGGTGCTGCTCGACGAGCCCTCGGAAGGAGTGGCTCCGCTGATCGTGGAACAAATGGCGGCGACGATCGTGGAACTCAAGAAAGAGGGCCTCTCGATCTTGCTCTCGGAACAAAACATCCATTTCGCGCGGCTGGTATCCGATCGGATCTACCTGCTGGAAAAAGGCCAAATCCGTTGGCAGGGCTCCATGGCGCAACTTGACACCAACCTTGAGGTGCAAAGGGCCTATTTGACGGTTTAACGCCCCGGTACCGCAAAAGCTCGGCGCGCGACAGAAACCCGAACAGTTTGGTAGCTGCATTCCGGCCGTTTCGTGCTGTAGCTCGTCCCCGCGGATCGCTGCGTGACGATCGCGCGGCAGTTATTGATGCCTAGGTCCATGCGTTTCCTTCGCTTGACGCTGCCAAGCTCAGCATAGAGTATTGCGGCCGCTAGCAAAGGAACAAGACGCACTTTGTAAGGCGCCGCGAGGGAGATGCCGGTTGTTCAAAGTAGGTGATGCCATCATCACCCGTGTCGAGGAGACCAATCTCCCGAGCTATCCGCTGCGCAACATATTTCGAGAGTTTACCGACGCGCACATGGCCGAGCACAAATCTTGGCTGGCGCCGCATCATTATGAGGCCGATAGCGGTAAAATCCGGCTCTCCGTGCACAGCTGGATATTGAAGATCGGCGGCAAGACGATTCTCATCGACAGTTGCTGCGGCAACAACAAGGTCAAGCCGGGCCGCCCGTTCTGGCACATGCTCAACACCAACTATCTGGAGCGTCTAGCAGCGGCCGGCGCGCGACCGGAGGAAGTCGATCTGGTGATGTGCACGCACCTACACCACGATCATGTGGGCTGGAACACGCAGCAGAAGGACGGAAAATGGGTGCCAACCTTTCCCAACGCGCGCTACGTCTTCTCCAAGACGGACGTCGACTATTTCTCCAAGATCGATGCCGATCCGAAGGAAGGGCCAGCGGAGTTCGGCACCTTCCGCGAATGCGTGATCCCGATCCTTGAATACGGCAGGGCCGACCTCGTTAACCGCGGGCCCTACCGGCTCAATGATTTTATTGAGATTGATTCGGCACCCGGACACTCGCCCGGCCACATGGTCTTCAAACTGGAAAGTAAGGGCCAGCGCGCCGCCTTCATCGGAGATGTCTGGCATCACTTGTTACAGGTCTATTACCCGGACTGGAATTTTCCCAAGAACTCCGACGCGAAGCAGGCCATCGTGAGCCGGCGCAAGGTACTCGACTATTGTGCCTCAAGTGGTGCGCTGGTGATGCCCGGCCATGTTGGTCTGCCATTTGCTGGTCGCATTGAGAAGACCAAAGACGGCTATCGCCCCGATTTCAAACCGTGATGAAGCCCATCGTCTGATGTCTTGATTACTAATCGATACGTACGGCGTTCTCGCGAATAACCCTACCCCAGCGGTCTATTTCGTTATCGATGATGTTGCGAAATGCCGCGGCGCCCACAAACGACGGCGTTACTCCTGATCGTATAAGTAGTTTGGACGTGTCTGGATCCGCCAATGCGCGTTCCAATATCGTGCTGAGTTTGTTGATGATCGCCGGCGGCGTGTGCGCGGGAGCAACCACCCCGGTCCAGTTTTCCGCGACAACGTCAGGCAGTCCGAGTTCGGTGAATGTCGGGACGCGGGGAATCAGCTCTTCGTGCGTATTTGACGCAGAGGCCAAAGCGCGAACATTCCCTGCTTTCAGTGACGCCAGGAACAACGGAATTTCTCCGAACATTGCATCAATATGACCGCCAAGCACGTCGCTCAACGCTTGCGCGGCGCCGCGATAGGGAATGATTTCCAGTTTTGTTCGAATCGCCTTTTGCAGCAGGACCGCGCTGAGGTAGGTCGCCGCGCCAACTCCGGTCACGCCGACCGATAAGCTTCTCTTTGATCTAACGGCTGCCAAGAAATCGGAGAAGGCCTTTATTTTTGAGTTCGAGTTAACCGTCAACACGATCGTGTTGCGGCCGACCATTGCCACCGGATCGAAATCTGTCCGCGGATTGTAAGTCAAATCGGACCGAAGATTGGGATTGAGCGCCATCGCCCCGAGCGTTGTGAAGAACAAGGTGTAGCCATCGGCTTCGGAGCGCATGACGAATTCGGCTGCCACCTGACCGTTGGCGCCCGGCTTATTTTCCACGATCACGTTCTGCCCCACTATCGTGCCAATTTTTTTAGCTATCACTCGGGCAACGAAATCCGTGGCGCCGCCGGCCGCAAATCCGAGGACGAGCTTGATGGGGCGCGCCGGGTAGTCCTCCGCCTGAATGGGAGAGGTGGCAAACGTCGACAAAAATAGCCCCACGCCGAAAGCAGACCGACGACAGATCGCACAGATCCGTCGTGTTGCGCGCTGCGTTGCCCCGGCATGCACGATATTCACAGCCATCATGATGCGGCCGTCAGCGCCTTTAGCCGCTGAGGTGTGACCGGCAAACGCGTCACCGCGCCGGGCCGCTGCAATGCGTCGTCGATGGCAGAAGCAATCGCCGCGCCGACTGGATTGGCGCCGCCTTCGCCGGCGCCCTTTAGGCCGAGTGAATTGAGCGGGCTCGGCGCATCCTCGGTGATGAGGATTGAAAGCTCGGGCACCTCACGGGCCGTCGGGATCAGGTAATCTGTGAAGGTGACCGACAGGGGCTCGCCAGCGTCGTCATAAAGAAATTCCTCGAGCAGGGCCCCTCCGATGCCTTGTGCCAGGCCACCGGCAATCTGGCCTTCTACTAGTCTTGGATTGACGGCTTTGCCGACATCATAGGCAATCGCGTAGCGCTCGATTGTCACGCCGCCGGTGTCCGCATCGAGGCGTACCTGCGCCACGTGAACGCCGTAGGGATAAACCATGTGCGAGGCTTCAAAGGTATGCTCGGCGCTAAGCCCAGGGCGCTGGCGCGCGAGTTCAGCGAGCGGCATCGACGGACCGGAAGAATCGGTGCGAGCGACCATTCCGTCCGTGATCGTCAGCAATTCTGGCTTCGTCTGCATCAGTTCAGCTGCAAGAAGAACCACCTGTTGCCGAAGTTTGCTGGCGGCGAGGCAGGTGGCTTCGCCGCACATCACGGTGACGCGCGATGCGAAGGCGCCCATGCCCTTATCAATGCGATCGGTCTGTCCGTGGACCACTTTGATATCGCTATAATTTACTCCGAGCGCATCAGCACAGACCTGCGCGATCACGGTTTCCACCCCCTGGCCGATCGATGCGACGCCGGTAATAACCTGAACGGTGCCATCGGAGATAAGTTCGACGCGCACCGTGTCGAACGGACCCAATCCGCTCTTTTCAACGAACATCGCGATGCCGGCACCAACTTTTTCGCCCTTGCTGCGGCGTTTGCGCAGTTTGCTCTGCATCTCTTTCCAGCGGGCGGCTTTGAGAGCTTTATCAAGCAGCAGCGTGTAGTCGCCTGAGTCATAAACGATATGCGTGCCGAGCGTGTCGAGCCCGAGCGTGTAGGGCATCGCGTTCTTTGAGATCAAATTGCGCCGGCGGATCTCTACTTTATCCACGCCGACTTTCGCAGCGATCGCGTCCAACAACCGCTCGCGCACAAAGGTAGATTCGTAGCGGCCGGGCGCGCGATAGGTCCCGCAGGGCGTCTTGTTGGTGAGGCGAATGTGGCCGGTCGCGCGATAGGCCGGTACACGATACGGGCCGGGCAGCATGGCTAAAGCGAGGTCGGGAACGGTGGCCGCGTGCGTGCGTAAGTAGGCACCGTTGTCGTGAAAAAATTCGTTTTCGATGGCGAGAATGCGTCCTTGTCCGTCAATTGCGGCGCGGATTCTGTGCACCTGTTCGCGCGAATGATTGGCGGCGACCAGATGCTCGCGCCGGTCCTCGATCCACTTAATCGGGCGACGGAATTTCAGCGCAGCGGCGCAGAGGAGGACGTCTTCCGGATAGATTTCGCCGCGGATGCCGAAGCCGCCGCCGACATGACCCTCGTAAAGCTGGACGGACTCACGTTTGCGGCCCAGCATTTGCGCGAGCGTGTCGCGATTCCAGTGCGGCACCTTGGCGGCGCCGTACATCTGCAAAATGTCGCGCGCCTCGTCGTAGCGAGCAATGCCGCCGCGTGTCTCGAGCGGCACGCCGGAATGGCGACCGATAGAAAGTTCAAGCGAAACAACGGCATGCGCGTCGTGAAAGGCTAAGTCCACGTCACCGTAGCCTTTGCGCAGCACGCCTGCTTCGGTGCTCAGTTCATCCTCGAAAACACACGGTTGCTCGGTGGCGAGGAGCTGAACATCGAGTTCCTCGATATCTATTTCGACCAGATCTGCAGCATCTTCGGCTACGTACTGATCTTCTGCGAACACCAAAGCGACCGGCTCGCCGACATAGCGGACGAATTCCTTCGCCAGCACCGGCTGGCTATAGGGCTCGAGCGTCTTCAGCCCGGTGAGGCGAAACGGAATCGGCGGTATGTGCGCGACGTCCGCATTGGTCCACACCGCATGCACGCCTGACAATTCGAGTGCGGCG
>Ga0207788_1000113_pt1 | contig 12523 bp, 9 predicted proteins | sample LuqExpMetageno79_FD_187836 | JGI IMG/M metagenome (GOLD analysis project Ga0207788, IMG submission 187836) | Tropical forest soil microbial communities from Luquillo Experimental Forest, Puerto Rico - Sample 79 (SPAdes) | ecosystem: Environmental > Terrestrial > Soil > Tropical forest ... | reverse complement strand
GCGCTGTGGCCTGAGAAGAAATCAGGAGCGCTAAGCGATGCGTCATGGAAAAGTTCACCGCAAGCTCGGCCGACATTCATCGCATCGCCGCGCCCTGCTCGCGAACTTGGCAGCCGCGCTGATCAAGCACGAGCAGATCATCACCACGCTGCCGAAGGCGAAGGAATTGCGCCCGGTGGTAGAGAAGCTGGTTACCCTCGCCAAAAAGGGCGGGCTGTCCGGGCGTCGGCAGGCGATCGCGGAAATGCGCAACGTTGCCATGGTGCGCAAATTGTTCGACGTGATCGGCCCGCGCTACAAGGAGCGCCAGGGCGGCTACACCCGCGTGCTCAGGGCTGGCTTCCGCTACGGCGATTCCAGCCCGCAGGCGGTCATCGAGTTCGTCGACCGAAACGTCGAGGCGCGCGGCAAAGATTCCGGGCCGGTGCAGGAGAAGAAGCCGGCGGAAGACGCGACCGCAGCGGCTTAAGTCTCCTCCTCCTTGCTTCGGCAACTTTGTTCCAGAAATCCCGGGCTTCGGGGACCTCATGCGCGGCCTTCATTTGGCACGGCAGGCAGCCTATATCTCGACGGTTAGCCAAGATTCGATGCCATGCGCCTGAAACGACCGATCGCTGCCTTGTTTGCCACCTTCGCGTTGGTTGTGGCCGCCTCGGCCCAGGAACGGCGCGTGCCGACTCCGAACGAGTTGCGGCTGTCCTATGCCCCGGTTGTGCAGCACGTGGAGCCGGCGGTGGTCAACGTCTATGCCGCTAAGGTAATCGAGAGCCGCAATCCGCTGTTCGACGATCCGATTTTCCGCCAGTTCTTCGGCGTACCCGGCGGCGACCGCCAGCAAATTCAGCGCTCACTCGGCTCCGGGGTGATCGTCGATCCCTCCGGCCTGGTGGTGACCAACGTGCACGTGATCGAGGGCGCCGACGAAGTCAAGGTCTCGCTCTCTGACAAGCGCGAATTCGAAGCCACCATCGTGCTAAAGGATAAACACAGCGACCTTGCAGTGCTGCGCCTGAAGGATTCGCACGAGCGTTTTCCGTCGCTCGATTTCGCCAATTCCGACACGCTCGAGGTTGGCGACGTGGTGCTCGCCATCGGCAACCCGTTCGGGGTTGGGCAGACGGTGACGCACGGGATTGTCTCGGCACTGGCGCGTACGCAGGTCGGCATCACCGATTACCAGTTCTTCATCCAGACCGACGCCGCCATCAATCCCGGCAATTCAGGCGGCGCGCTGGTCGATCTCAGCGGGCGCCTGGTTGGCATCAATACCGCGATCTTCTCGCGTTCGGGCGGCTCGCAGGGCGTCGGCTTTGCCATTCCCGCCAACATGGTGCAGGTGGTGGTGGCTTCCGCCAAGGGCGGCAGCCCTGCTGTACTGCGCCCTTGGCTCGGCGCCAAACTGCAGCAGGTGACCGCCGACATTGCCGACACCATGGGGCTAAAGCGTCCAGCCGGCGCGCTGGTCACCAGCGTCGCCACGGGCGGTCCGGCGGAACGCAGCGGACTGAAGGCCGGCGATGTCATCACCTCGATCGACGCGCAACCGGTCGACGACATCAACGCCTTCGACTACCGCTTTGCCACCAAACCGATCGGCGGCACGGCAACACTCGCCGTGCTGCGCTCCGGCCGCGAAATGTCCTTGAAGGTCGCACTGCAGCCGGCACCGGCGACACCGCGCGACGAGATCACCATTCGCTCGCGTTCGCCTTTTTCCGGCGCCAGGGTTGCCAACCTGTCGCCCGCGCTCGCTGACGAGCTGCAGATCGAGAGTGCCGACGAGGGCGTGGTCATCGTCGACGTGGACAACGGGTCCTATGCCCGCAATCTCGGCTTCCAACGCGGCGACGTAATCGTTGCAGTAAACAACGAGCGCGTCACCAGCACCCGCGAGTTTGAGCGCGTGACCAGCTCGCCGAGTCGTGCTTGGCATATCACCATCCGCCGCGGCGGCCAGCAGATCACCGTTGTGTTCAACGGGTGAATCTGGATGGCTCCGCGCGCTAAAGCAGGACCCACGCTGTTCGCGGCTGCGGGCCTCGACAAGGAGGCGCCCCGTCCGCTCGCTGATAAGTTGCGCCCGCAGAAGCTCAGTGAAGTGGTCGGACAGAACCATCTACTCGGCCTGGACGGCGCGCTCACCCGCATGCTGGAAGCGCGCTCGCTCGGCAGCCTGGTGTTCTGGGGGCCGCCCGGCAGCGGCAAGACCACGGTAGCGCGGCTGTTGGCGCAGGCGACCGACCTGCATTTCGAGCAAATTTCCGCGATCTTCACCGGCGTCGCCGACCTGAAGAGAGTATTCCAAGAGGCGCACCGTCGCCGCGAGCTGGGGCAGGGCACGCTTCTGTTCGTCGACGAGATCCATCGCTTCAACCGGGCGCAGCAGGACTCATTTTTGCCGGTGATGGAGGACGGCACCATTGTTCTGGTCGGCGCCACCACCGAAAATCCGTCGTTCGAACTCAATGCGCCGCTGCTGTCACGCGCACGCGTGCTCGTGTTCAAATCGCTCGACCCGGAAGCAATTGAGAAGCTGCTCAAACGCGCCGAGGCGATCCAAGACCGCACACTGCCGCTCGACGCCGAGGCGCGGACCGCGCTCATCCGCATGGCTGATGGCGACGGCCGCGCTGCGCTGACGCTGGCCGAGGAAGTCTGGCGTGCATCGCACACGGGCGAGACGTTTGGCACCGCCAAGCTGCAGGAGATTGTGCAGCGCCGCGCGCCGATCTACGACAAGTCGCAGGATGCCCATTACAACCTGATCAGTGCGCTGCACAAGTCGGTGCGCGGCTCTGATCCTGACGCCGCCCTCTATTATCTCTGCCGCATGTTCGATGCCGGCGAGTCGCCGCTCTACATCGCGCGTCGCGTCGTGCGCATGGCGATCGAGGACATCGGGCTCGCCGATCCGCAGGCGCTGATGGTCGCCAATGCCGCCAAGGACGCTTACGATTTTCTGGGTTCACCGGAAGGTGAGCTGGCGATTGCGGAAGCGGTGATCTACGTCGCGACCGCGCCTAAATCGAACGCTGCTTATGCCGCCTTCGGCTCCGCCATGCGCACGGCGAAGGAAGCTGGTTCCTTGCTGCCGCCCAAGCATATCCTTAACGCGCCGACCAAGCTGATGCGCGACGAAGGCTACGGGCGCGGCTACGCCTATGACCACGACGCAGAGGAAGCCTTTTCCGGGCAGAATTATTTCCCCGAGGTGCTGGAGCGGCAGAAATTCTACGATCCGCCCGAGCGAGGGTTCGAACGCGAGATCAACAAGCGTCTGGAATATTGGGCCAGGTTGCGCAAGGAGCGCGGTCACTCGTGAGCCGCGGACGCAATGGCCCGCGTCAGCCAGGCGGCGGACGGCAGCAATCCGGGCCAAGACATTGGGACCGCAGTCGATCGCAGCATTTTAACCGTCACCCTGAGGTGCGAGCGCAGCGAGGCTCGAAGACCGCCCGCCCGCGCCATGCATCCTTCGAGGAGCGCCGCGCACCTCAAGATGACGGAGAAAAGGGGCTTCTGGTCGGCGTCCGAACCGTCACCGTCACCAGCGACGAAAACAACATGCGCGTCGACCGATTCTTCGAGGCGCACTTTCCTGGCCTGTCGTTCAGCCACATCCAGCGCATCATCCGCAAAGGCGAAGTGCGCGTGAACGGCAAGCGCACGCAGCCGAAAGCGCGTCTGGAAGCAGGGCAGTCGGTGCGCATTCCGCCGCTCAACCCGGCGGCGCCGAAACCGCGTGAAGACGCGCCGCAGGCGCAAAAGGACCGCGCCTTCCTCAAGTTGATCACGCTCTACGAAGACAACGACATGCTGGTTCTCAACAAGCCTATAGGACTTGCGGTGCAGGGCGGCTCCGGCACCAGACGCCATATCGACGGCATGCTGGAGGCGCTACGCGAGCCACACGCCGACGCTCAGCGCCCGCGCCTGATACACCGGCTCGACAAGGACACTGCCGGCTGTTTGTTGGTGGCCAAGACACGCTTTGCCGCCTCGGCGCTAGCGAAGACCTTTCGTTCGCGTTCGGCGCGTAAGATCTACTGGGCGCTGGTGGTCGGCGTGCCGAAGCCGCGCCAGGGCCGCATCTCCACCTTCCTTGCCAAACAGGAATTGGAGGAGGACTCCTTCATGCGCATCGCCAAACACGGCGAGAAGGATGTCGTGCATGCTGTCACCTATTACGCGGTGGTGGAAACGGCGGCGCAGACGCTTTCCTGGGTGTCGCTCAAGCCGGTAACTGGCCGCACGCATCAACTGCGTGTGCACATGAACCATATGGGCCATCCGATCGTCGGCGATCGGAAATATTTCCACAAACAGAACTGGGAATTGCCAGGTGGAATGCAAGACAAATTACACCTGCTCGCGCGACGCATCGTGGTACCGCATCCGCGTGGCGGCATGATCGATGTCTCGGCCCCGCTGCCGCCGCACATGGCGCAGTCCTGGAACCTGCTCGGCTTTGACGCCAAGCGCTACGACCCGATCGAGGAGGCACCGGAGGAGGACTAGCCGGCTGCCCGCGCAAAGCATATTTGAGAGTCATGGCGCGCCCCTATCGTTTGATCTTCTTTTTCGCGTTCGCTGCGCTTGCCGCAGCGCCGACGCACGCGCAAACCGGCGATGAGCGCTACACCATTATGCGCCCGGAGCCTGGCACGTCGCAGCCTGAGCCCTGGCTGGCGCCAAAATACAAGTCGCCGCGCGGCACCGTCCAGTATCCGGTGATTCCGCCGCCGGCGCGCTCGCCACAGCCGCATGTCATGACCAAGCCGCCTCTGGTGGTGCCGCAGACCGGACAGGTGCTGCAGAATTTGCCGACCGTGGCACCATCCGGCCCGCACCGCACCGAGACCTATCAGGACCGCGCCGTGCGCTGCACGCATCAGGCCGGCGTATACGGTCAAACCGCCGGAAATCCCAGCGCCTACGTCGGCACCTGCATCAATCAATAGTTAGACCTCCCCATCACCTGCGCGTGCGAACGGCCGTCACTCCTATTCGCCGGGATCACCAGCAGATTGGCTTCGATACTGTCACTTTTTGATGAACTCGCTTCGTCCAACCGTGCGGTGCTTGCCGGTGAGAAGGCCGACGGCGAGAGAATAACAGGTGATGACGCACCTCGCCTTGCGCAATCAGATGCGCGTTGCAAGGCTTCGTCGACCAGGGTTGTCTCGTCGTCAAAATACGTCTGCAAGTTCGATGTAGTCGACCTGAGGCAAGTCTCTGCCGTGCGCAGCACGTATCCCTAGCGCAGCGTTTTGCCTTCGCCCATCAGCGAGGCGGACGCCTACCGCAGGCTGGCGTTGAACGCCTCCAGCGCCACCTGTCCCGGGCAGAGCTCTTTTTCCGACAACGTGTTGAGCGGCGCCTGGACGGTACGCAGATGCCCGTGCAGGTCTTCTGGCTCCTTTTCGACGTAAAGCAGACCAGTGACGATCTGTCCCTTGGCGGCGTGATGTTGCAGGAAGCTGAGCGCGGCGCCGCGATCGTGCAGATCGTAGTCGGAGGCGAGCTTGCGCAGGGCTAGCTTTGAGCCGTCGTGCTGCTCGACGATTTCGACCGTGCCGGGCTCCTGTTTAATCTCGATCGGCATGCGGCTCAGCATGAAATCGAGCCGGTTCACCGCCTCGTTGTGCTCGCGCACGAAATCGAAGCTCTTGGTCGAACCGGCGTGGTTATTGAAGGCAACGCACGGCGAGATTACGTCGATGAAGGCGGCGCCCTGGTGGGCGATGGCCGCCTTGATGATTGGCACTAGCTGCTGCTTGTCGCCGGAGAAGGAACGGGCGACGAAGGAAGCGCCGAGTTGCAGCGCCATGGCGACGAGATCGATGGAATTGTCGGTGTTGATGAAGCCGCGCTTCGACTTGGAACCGCGGTCGGCAGTGGCTGAGAACTGGCCTTTGGTCAGTCCGTACACGCCGTTGTTCTCGACGATGTAGACCATGTTGACGCCGCGTCGCAGGCAGTGGGCGAACTGGCCGAGTCCGATCGAAGCGCTGTCGCCGTCGCCCGACACGCCGAGATAGATTAGGTCGCGGTTGGCAAGGTTGGCGCCGGTGAGCACGGAGGGCATGCGGCCGTGCACCGAATTGAACCCGTGCGAATTGCCGAGGAAATAGGTCGGGGTCTTTGACGAGCAGCCAATGCCAGAGATCTTCGCCACGCGGTGCGGCTCAATCGACAGATCGAAGCAGGCCTGGATGATGGCGCCAGTGATCGAATCGTGCCCGCAGCCGGCACACAACGTCGAGACGGTGCCCTCATAGTCGCGGTGGGTGTAGCCGAGCTCGTTCGTCGGCAGGTTCGGGTGATGGAACTTCGGCTTGGCTAGATACGTCATGAGGCTACCTTCAATGGCGTCACTTTCAGCTTGTCGAGATGATCGCCGATCGCCTTGGCGATGAAACGGGCGGTGATCGGCGTGCCGTCGTAATGCAGGATCGGCACCAGCCGCACTGGATCGATGCCGCATTCGTTGACAATGAGCGAACGAAGCTGGCCGTCTCGGTTCTGCTCGACAACGAACACGAAATCATGGTCGGCGACGAAGCTGCTAACGCTCGAGTGGAACGGGAAGGCGCGAATCCGCATACGGTCGAGCGAATGGCTGCGTGCTTCGATCATGCCAATCGCCTCGTCCATCGCCGGCGAAGTCGAGCCGTAATAGATGACGCCGTATTTGGTCGGCTTACCGGCATTGGCGAGGAGCGGCCGAGGTACCAGGTCCTTGGCAGTTTCGAGCTTGCGGATCAGCCGCTGCATATTGTCAACGTAGGGGGCGCCTTCCTCGGTGTAGCGCGCATAGCGGTCGCGCGAACTGCCGCGGGTGAAGAACGACCCCTTGGTCGGATGTGTGCCCGGATAGGTGCGGTAGGGGATACCGTCGCCGTCGACGTCGAGGTAGCGGCCGAATTCCTTGCCGGCATCGAGTTCTTCTGCGGTCATTACCTTGCCGCGGTCGTATTTGCGCTCGTCGTCCCAGGTGAGCGGGCGGGAGAGGTGGTGGTTCATGCCGATGTCGAGGTCGAGCATGACGAAGATCGGCGTCTGCAGCCGGTCGGCGAGGTCGAAGGCTTGTGCGCCCATGTCGAAGGCTTCGGCCGGATCCTCGGGGAACAAGAGTACGTGCTTGGTGTCGCCGTGCGACGCATAGGCGCAGGAGATGATGTCGCACTGCTGCGTGCGCGTCGGCATACCGGTCGAGGGGCCGGCACGTTGCACATCGAACACCACCGTGGGGATTTCGGCGAAATAGGCAAGCCCAATAAACTCCTGCATTAGCGAAATGCCGGGGCCAGAAGTGGCGGTAAACGCGCGCGCGCCATTCCAGCCGGCGCCGATCGCGATGCCAATGGAGGCGAGCTCGTCCTCGGCCTGGATGATGGCGTATCGAGCCTGCTTGGTTTGCGGATCAACGCGGAACTTGGCGCAGTGGCGGGTGAAGGCGTCGGCGAGCGACGATGACGGCGTGATGGGATACCAGGCGCAGACCGTTGCGCCGCCATAGAGGGCACCGAGCGCGGCCGCGGAGTTACCCTCGATGAAAATGCGGTTGCCGACCTTGTCGCACTTCTTCAGGCGCAAACCGATCGCATTGAGGTTGAGCGTCGCGTAATCGCGGCCGACATGCAGCGCCTTGATGTTGGGCTCGATCAGCCTTTCCTTGCCCTTGTATTGTTCGCCAATAAGCTGCTCGACGACTTTTGCGTTCATGTCGAGCAGGACGGTAAGCACGCCGATATAGATGATGTTCTTGAACAGCTGGCGCTGACGCGGGTCGGTGTATTCGCGGTTGCAAATCGCGGTCAGCGGCACGCCGATCACGGTGATGTCCGGGCGGAACTTCGAGGCGGGGAGCTGCTTGGTCGAATCGTAGAGCAAATAGCCGCCGGGCTCGATGCCGGCGATGTCCTTGTCGAAGGTCTGAGGGTTCATCGCGACCATCAGGTCGGTGCCGCCGCGCGCGCCCAGGTGGCCCGCTTCCGACACGCGCACCTCATACCAGGTCGGCAAGCCCTGGATGTTGGATGGGAAGATGTTGCGCGGCGCCGCCGGGATGCCCATACGGAGCACCGCGCGCGCGAACATCTCGTTAGCGCTGGCGGAACCAGAGCCGTTGACGTTGGCGAAACGGACGACGAAGTCGTTTACGCGGCTGATCGGGCTGGCGGTCGACATGAAGTTCCCGCGTGAGTCATTTCCAGTAAGAATTTTTGCATGTCCCAAGCGCCGGTCGGGCAGCGTTCAGCACACAGGCCGCAATGCAGGCAGACGTCCTCGTCCTTCACCATCACGCGGCCAGTCTTTAGGCCGCCCTGAACGTAGAGATCCTGACTGAAGTTCTTCGACGGCGCATTGAGGCGCGTGCGCAGATCGGCTTCCTCGCCATTGACTGTGAAGGTGATGCAGTCCATAGGGCAGATGTCGACGCAAGCGTCGCATTCGATGCAAAGCTGCGAGGTGAACACAGTCTGCACGTCGCAGTTGAGGCAGCGCCCGGCTTCCGCTAGCGCCAACTGCGGATCGAAGCCAAGTTCGACCTCGGCCTTGATGTCTTTGAGTGCCACTATCTTGTCGCGCAGTGGCACCTTGTAGCGGTGGTCGAGGACCACTTCGTTCGTATAGCTCCACTCGTGGATGCCCATCTTCTGGCTGATCAGTTCGACCGCCGGGGCCGGGCGGTCGCCGATGTTCTCGCCGTTGAGTAGCTTATCGATGGAGACGGCGGCCTCGTGGCCGTGTGCCACCGCCCAGATGATGTTCTTCGGACCGAAGGCGGCGTCGCCGCCGAAGAACACCTTCGGATGCGTCGAGGCCATGGTCTTTGGATCGACCTTGGGCATGTCGTGCGCGTCGAATTCGACGCCGATATTGCGCTCGATCCAGGGAAAGGCATTTTCCTGGCCGACCGCCACGAGCACATCGTCGCAGGGGAAGTATTGATCCGGCTCGGACGTGGGCACCAGCTTACGGCGGCCCTTGTCGTCGTATTGCGCCTTCACCTTTTCGAAGGTGATGCCGGTGAGCTCGCCGTTATTGTGGGTGAATTGCTTGGGCACCAGGTAATTGTGGATCGGGATGCCCTCGTGCATTGCGTCTTCCTTTTCCCAGGGCGACGCTTTCATCTCGTCGAACCCCGAGCGCACCACAACCTGTACGTCCTCGCCGCCGAGCCGGCGCGACGAGCGGCAGCAGTCCATCGCGGTATTGCCGCCGCCAAGCACGACCACTCGCTTGCCGATTTTTGTGACGTGGCCAAACGAGACCGAGGACAGCCAGTCGATGCCAATATGGATGTTCTTGGCCGCTTCCTTGCGGCCGGGGATGTCGAGCTCGCGCCCGCGCGGCGCACCCGAGCCTACGAAGATCGCGTCCCAGCCGTCAGCGAGCAGGGCCTTCATGCTATCGATGCGTTTGTTGCCGCGGAATTCGACCCCAAGGTCAAGGATATAACCGCATTCCTCGTCGATCACGCTATCCGGCAGGCGGAATTTCGGGATCTGCGTGCGGATCATGCCGCCCGCTTTGGGGTCTTGGTCGAAAACGACGCAGTGATAACCGAGAGGCGCGAGGTCGCGCGCCACCGTGAGCGAGGCGGGGCCGCCGCCTACCAGCGCAATGCGTCTGCCGTTCTTGCGTGCGACGGGTTTCGGCAGGCGCCCCTTAATGTCGTCCTTATAATCGGCGGCGACGCGCTTCAAGCGGCAGATCGCGACCGGCTGATTTTCCACCCGCACGCGCCGGCAGGCCGGCTCGCAGGGCCGGTCGCAGGTGCGGCCCAGCACGCCCGGAAACACGTTGGATCTCCAGTTGATCATGTAGGCGTCGGAATAACGCCCCGCCGCAATCAAACGGATGTATTCCGGGACCGCTGTGTGGGCCGGACAGGCCCATTGGCAATCGACTACCTTGTGGAAGTAGTCCGGCGCGGCAATGTTGGTGTTCTTCATTCATTCCTCGAAACGCGCCCCGCACCGCCACTGATCGGAGCGGTGTAACATTGTAGTCCCTGGCCGCTTGCAGTTCCCTATGCGCGGTCTTCTTCTCGAGCCGCGATTCACGGCCGGAATATATGGGGTAGAACCCCCCAAGGCTACCCGTCTTCGGTTCTAACAGGATCTATCAAGCACGCGTGTTAACAAGGGGTTTTCCCGGAAAGCGGCGGAAGAACGGCATCGGGGTTCCACTAGGTATGGCTAGGTCCGCCTGGCCGACGGGCGTTCAATTTTGCATTGCACAATGCGCGGGCCGCGACTAGCTGTGACACAGCTTTACAAAATGTGATGAAAGTCTCTGAAGAAACCAAAACCGACATCCGTCGTATGGGTGACCTCATCGAGGACAATTCGCAGCGAGCGGCGCGCCGCAGCGCGCGCCAGCGATTGCGCAAACGGTTCTATCAGTACGCCTCGGTTGGGGACGTCCCGGGCGAGGGCGGCTTTCCGCTACTGCTCGACGGCAAGCCGGTCAGAACGCCGTCGCGCCGTCAACTCGCCGCGCCGACGCCCCGGCTCGCCGCTGCCATCGCCGAGGAATGGAACGCGCAGGAGAAGGTGATCGACCCGGTGCACATGCCGCTTACTCGACTCGCTAACGCGATCATCGACGCCGTGACGGCGGCGCCCGATCCGGTTGCCAAGGAGGTGGCGAATTATCTCTCCTCCGATCTGTTGTTCTATCGAGCCCAAACGCCTGACAGCTTGGTGGAGCAGCAGACTCGGGCCTGGGATCCGGTGCTCGCGTGGGCGAACCATACTTTTGGTGCCCGTTTCGTGCTGGCGCAGGGCGTCATGCACGTTGTGCAGCCGGAGCAGGCGTTGGCGGCCGCGAGCGCCGGCATCCCCTCCGACCCCTGGCGGCTCGGCGCGCTATCAGCAATCACCACGCTGACCGGCTCGGCCCTGTTGGCGCTGGCGCTGATGCACGGGGCGATGGCACCGGAAGCGGTCTGGGCGGCGGCGCATGTGGACGAGGACTGGCAGATGCAGAAATGGGGCCACGACGAGCAGGCCGTCGAACGCCGGGCCTACCGCCAGGGTGAATTCGACGCGGCCGTCGCAATATTGCGAGCCCTTCAGGTCTAAAATCGCTGAACTGCCGGATGTATTTGCGCGGCGGCGGTATAACCAGGATGGGCGTGCTTACACCTACTCGGGTCCCGGAAAAAGAGCAGCTGACTTGTTTGCTCTGCTCGCACTATCGTCACGAAAATAAGGCCATCCAAGTCAGATAGACCATCAGGTAGATGTAAACGGCCGTCGAAGGACGAGCCGACGCCTCGACAGCCGACGCTGATGGCTGTCCTCGGTGACGGCAAGCTTTCGGGGGAGTCTGCGCAGTGCCATTTGCTTGAGTTCGGCCACCATCCGATCGAGCCGCTGACCGGTGAGCCTGCTGCGGCTCAATGCTACACCGAGATAGGTCCAATACAGGACTTGCGTGCGCGTTGCCGTCAACGGTGGTGTGACTCCAGGGACTTGGCCATCTTTGATGGCTACGCCAGAAGAGGCCCCGGAAGATTAGCCAACACCAGTTAACTGGGTCCGGGGGTAACCCCTAGGCCCCGCCATTAGATGGTCAGCGCTCGCTCGTAGATTACTCTTGGTGCAAATCACATTGCCCAAAAAATTGAAAATAAAAAAGTTCAACAACTTGTGTGTTCCCCCTTTGTTACTGCATGCGCCATAATTGTGCCGAGCAAGCACGGAGGCGATCCATGAAGGTGACGAAAACGGTTCAGTTCGTTGTTCCGCTTCTTGGGACTACGTTCGGCTTCGCGACCGGTGCGAGTGCCCAGATCTATTATCCTTGGTGCGCCAACTATGGATCCCCCGGCGGCAGCAATTGTGGCTTTTCCACCCATGAGCAATGTATGGCCACCGTCAGTGGAACAGGCGGCTTCTGCGATCCAAATCCGTTTTACACGCCGCCTTCGCGAAATCCATCCCGATACCAATACCGACATTAGCCACCAAAAAAATAGAAAATAAAAAATTCAGCAACTTGAGTTGTCAAATTGTTGCTGAAATCCCTAATAGGCGTGTCGGGACAACGGCTCAGGCATATAGCCAAATAAGTAAAGCCAGTAGGCATAACGCAACTATGATAGCGGCATTACCCCAATTCCATTTAACTGATTGCCACCACAGCATGGGAAACCTTGCTTCTAGCTTCGACTGTGCTTCCGACAAATAAATTACAGCAATTTGGTTCGAGTCGTATCGAACGCGGCCTGTCTATTGCTGCCAAAGATTTGTTTTTAGTGGCCAATCTCTCGACGCGCGGCTTGCGGTAACGAACTACTACGCCACGCTTTCGCAGGCTCTTCGCAAGGTCCACGCGGGTCGACAAAAAGTAAAACTGGATGGGGAGACGCGCACTCAGGACAGGCCATTGGCCAATTGGGCTGGATCAGCTTAACGGTCCGGTTGAGTGTTTCTCCCGATCATCGGCACTGCGTCGAGCGAGCATGTTGACCTTTCGATAATTGGGATCAGTAGTAACTTCC
>Ga0207788_1000108_pt1 | contig 12849 bp, 16 predicted proteins | sample LuqExpMetageno79_FD_187836 | JGI IMG/M metagenome (GOLD analysis project Ga0207788, IMG submission 187836) | Tropical forest soil microbial communities from Luquillo Experimental Forest, Puerto Rico - Sample 79 (SPAdes) | ecosystem: Environmental > Terrestrial > Soil > Tropical forest ... | reverse complement strand
GCAAGTCTTCCGCTGAAAATCTGCGCGCTGCCTAACCGTCGCGTTGCAGGCCATGCTCTCTAACCACGGATGTACTGGTAGAGCTTATGGTCTGGGTCCCGCCGCCGAGTCTTCGGTGCGCGGGACCTCTCTTTTTATCGCTCAGTGGACGCATCATCACAACGTAGTGAAAGCGACATTCGCCAGCACGGCTGGCATGTCTGTAAAGTACCCCGATTCTGTTGAAAAAGTCGGAATGCTAACGGAATCAAAATTTTTTGGCTCAGATAATGAGGTCCCCTGCGTCCGCTTTAAAAGAACGGGGCGGCCAAGGTGCCGTTATGGCCTGCGCGATCTTGGCTCAGGCATTGATCGAAGACGGCAAGCATGCGGGTCGCCATCCCCTCGTTCGGCTTCGAGCGGCGCGGCGCACTGGTTGCCGCCTTCTTGGCTTTTTTCCAGCGCGCCGATCCGGGCGATGACCAACGTCTCACGGTCGCAGCGCTGACTTGTTTCCGAGCCAGCGCTGTCGAAGCGGATTTACGAGAACGTGCCCTTGTCGTGTTAGGAATGTATCGATGGGGTTGGATTTCCAAACGCGGCGCGAGCATGCCGGCGAGCGCCGTTTCGTCGGCTAGAGATCAATTTCAGCCAAGGCGATAAATGGAAGGCGCTCATCAGCAGATACATCACCGTCATTCCGTTCATCGGCGATGAGCCTTGCATCGCCATGCAGAGCATGTCCGGCTGGCCGCTGAAAAAGCCATTCCACAGCGCCATCATTGCGAAAGTTGGCGCGGCGGCGAGGCCGAGCCAGCCAGCCGCGCCGGTAGCGGCGCTGCCGGCGCAGGTCTCGACGTCGTGATGCACGACAGGAGACATCGACAGTTTAGTCATGGCCGTACCGGTCGTGGTGGCGCCACCAGACACCCATCTCGTTGCGGCCCTTAGGGGCGCGGTCGAGCCACTGATACATGCCCCACAGGCCGTCCAGGCCGCGCGCGTAGGTCGAGTAGGTGTGGTAGACGACGCCGTCTTCCAGCACAAAGGTGCTCATGCCCGGCCGCTCGCGCACATATGCGATTGGTTCGGCGCCGGCCATGGCCGCATTCTGCGCGACAACTGGCGGAACCGTTTTCGCGTCCATCGCGTGAGTGCCACGCGCGTAGTTATATTCGTAGCTGCCTTGGCGCTGCTGCTGTTCCGTGATCGAGACGTTGAAGTCGTAATTGAAGTCACCGCCGATCGAGGATGCCCAGGGAAACGTCCAGCCCATCCGCTGCTTGAACGCCCGCAGCTTTGCGAGCGGCGCGCGCGACACCGCCGTGAAGGCGACGTCATGATTTTCCAGATGGACGAAGATGCCGTTGAAGCCGTCGGCGATCGCCGAGCAGGACGCACAGCCGGCCTTGTAGTCGGGGCCGAACATGAAGTGATAGACCATGAGCTGCGAGCGGCCGTCGAACAGATCTTTGAGCGTCTCGCTCCCCGTGTCGGTGTCGAACCGGTACACCTTGTCGACCCGAACCCAGGGCAATCGCTGGCGCAGCCGTGCGACCTCATCGCTGCGCCGCGTCAAATCCTTCTCGGCGGCAAGCAGATCGAGCCGCGCTTCGAACCAATTGTCACGTGTTGCGATCGTGTGTGTCGTCATCTTCTTCCTCCTTATTGCTGCCTAAGCCGACCGCGTTCCCGCTATGACTTGCGGGGAATTGATCGTGAGATAGATTTACAGCCGGCCATCGGGCGGCTGAGAGTGACAAGTGTGTCGGGATTTGAATGGATTCGCTGGTTACCGCCGCGGCCCGGGCGCTCGCATCGGGTAATGCGCTCGACGCGCTAAACTATATCGCCTTGCGCGACGATCCGCCGGCGCTGGCGCTTCGCGGCATCGCGATGGCACAGCTCGGCGATCTCAGCCGCGCCAAAACACTGCTGCGGCGTGCGGCCCGCGCCTTTGGCCCGCAGGAGGCCGTCGCCCGCGCACGGTGCGCCGTCGCCGAGGCCGAGATCGCGCTCGTCTCGCGCGACCTCAACTGGCCGGTGAGGGCGCTCGGTGCGGCGCATGACGCGCTCGCACGGCACGGCGACCTCGCGAACGCTGCGCATGCGCGTTATCTCGCGATCCGGCGACTGCTCCTGATCGGTCACCTTGACCAGGCCGAGCGTCAGATCGAGGACTTTGATCCCACACCGCTGCCGACCGCCTCGCGTGCCGCTTACGAATTGGTCGTCGGCGGGATCGCCATCCGGCGTCTGAGGACCAGCAACGCGCGCGCGGCGCTGGCGCAGGCCGAACGCGCTGCACGTCAGGCCCGCATCGCTTCGCTCGCGGCTGAAGTTGAAAGCGCGGCCCGTATCCTCGATACGCCCGCTGCGCGGCTCATTGCGCACGGCAAGATCCGGCTTCTGCGGCTCGACGACGTCGAAGCGCTGCTAGGGTCGAAGGCGCTCGTCGTCGATGCCTGCCGTCGCGTTGTCTGCTACTCCGGCAAGGTGATTTCGCTGGAGACGCGCCCGGTACTGTTCGCCCTCGCCCGCACGCTTGCCGAAGCTTGGCCCGGCGACGCGCCACGGGCCGCGCTACTCGCGCGCGCGTTCCGCGCTAAGCACGCCGATGATTCGCATCGTGCACGGCTGCGCGTTGAGATTGGTCGCCTGCGCAAGGTGCTAAGCGCGGCCGCCGGCATCAACGCGACCAAGGAAGGCTTTGCGCTTGTGCCACGCCGCGCCCGCGACGTCGCAGTGCTGGCGCCACCTACAGACGAAGCGCATGCGACCGTGCTCGCTCTGCTGGCGGACGGCGAAGCCTGGTCGAGTTCGGCACTGGCGCTGGCGCTCGGCGCAAGTCAGCGGACCGTGCAGCGGGCGCTGGACGATCTTACGGCGGATGGCAAGGTGCAGGCGATCGGCCGCGGCCGGGCACGCCGCTGGATGACGCCACCGGTGCCGGGTTTCCCGACTACCTTGTTACTCCCGGCCGGGCTGCCGGTTGGCTAGGATGACCGCATGAAACGAACAGCAGCGACAATCGTCCGCGAATACGGCCCCTTTCCGGACGTCACGCATGTGCATGGTGTCAGCTATGACGGCACCAATATCTGGATCGCGACCGGCGACACGCTGAACGCGATCGAGCCGGCGAGCGGGAAAATGGTACGCGCGCTCGATGTCCCCGCGCATGCGGGAACCGCCTTCGACGGCCAGCACCTGTACCAGATCTCCGGGGATCGCATCCAGAAAGTCGATCCGAATACCGGCCGAGTAGTTGCGACCATCCCGACACCCGAAGGCGGCGCCTCGGGAATGGCGTGGGCAGAAGGAACGCTCTGGGTTGGGCAGCATCGCAAGCGCAAGATCCATCAGGTCGATCCGCAGACCGGCGCGATCCTTCGCACCATCGACTCAAATCGCTTCGTCACCGGGGTCACCTGGGTGGACGGCGAACTCTGGCATGGTACTTGGGAATCCGAACAAAGCGATCTGCGTCGAATCGATCCACAGAGCGGCGAAGTCCTGGAACAGCTCGACATGCCGACCGGCATCGCCGTATCGGGCCTCGAATCAAACGGTAGCGACACCTTTTTCTGCGGCGGCGGAAGCAGCGGAAAAGTGAGAGCCGTCCGTCGACCCGTGCGAGGCTCCGCGACCAAACCGCAGAAGTAGGTGGGCGTCGCAACCGTTGTGCTTCCGGTCAGTGAACCCGCAGCCAACGAGCCGAGCATCGTCGGCTGCTATGCCCCAGGAAGTCGGGCGATCGTTAGTATCTGTGCCGACGGCGGGCTCGGAACAGTAGCCTTGTTGGAAAACTGATTGTGAAATCAAGGTAACGACCTGGAGAGGTGTTTGATGTCTTTTCCGTTTGGGATGAAGTGCAAAAAATGCGGCCGAGAAATTGGAAAAATCATTTCGCCGGCCATCGAGCAATTAGCTCCGCTTGGACTAGAATTTGCTTGCATGGATTGCATCGAGAAAGTGGCCAAGAGCAAAGCCATTACACTCGATTCTGAAACGAGCTGGGGAAGAGTTATGGCTGAGCTAAGGGGCCGATAGTAGTGCCCGATCGTGATCACAAAGCGGTGTTGTAGGAGTCGCAGTTGCTCAAAAACAGACGACACGATTTTTGCGGGCTGCAGCCGTCATTGGCCCTCGTGATCAATACGGCGGTGGCTTGCGCTGTCGCTGCGTTTTAGCTGCTTCCACCCACCACATGAGATCGTCGGCAAAGCGGGGGAACGCGCGTTCGAGCGCCTGGCCGCTTTCGCCAACTGGGTCGCCTTCGGCCGATAAAGCCTGTCCGATGGGACCAACGGCGATGGTGCTGGAAGTCACCACCATGCCCATCTCCGAAAGTGTCCCATGCCACGCGGTTGCCGCCCGCGCACCGGACAAGCGTCCGCCCGAATAGCTCACGATCGCGGCGGGACGCCAAAACCATTCCTCCAGAAAGTGGTCCGTAAGGTTCTTCAGTCCGGGCTGGATGCCCCAATTGTACTCGCCGGTAACGAACACGAACCCGTCGGCGCCGCGGATCTTGCCCGCGAGCCGTTCAAGGGGCTCGGGCGCTTTGCCTTTCGGATATTCCTTGTACATCCTGTCGAGCATCGGGAGGCCGATCGCCTTGGCGTCGATCAACTCGACGTCGTCGCCTCGGCGTCGCAGCCGCTCGACGATATATTGCGCCAGCCGGATACCCATCCGATCGGAACGATAGGAGCCGTAAAAGACGAGGATGCGGTTGTGCAGGGCAAACCCCCGGACCGAGGAACAAGCATCTAGACCCACGCGGTCGCTACGACGCTGTCAGATCGAGCCAGTGCAGAACGACTATCACATCATTTCGCTTATACCGCGTCGACAGTAATAGTGCTCTCACAAGTAGCGTTCACCTTGCTAATTCTTCTAGTCGTTGTGGCAACATCAACGGGAACAGACTTTCAGGGACCAATGTCCCGGCCGTTGCAGGCTTTGCGTGTGCGGCGGCAAAGACTCGATCAGCTTTGCATTCCATTGCGCTGTCTAGTGGCCACCGTGGCGGCTCTGACCACCATCCGCCATCCGCCTTTGGTGGTGGCCATAGGGCGAAGTTCCCGGCGAAGTTCCACATTGTGGAAAACGAGGATAGTCGCGGTTTCGTGAGAACCGGAACGCAAGCAGCCGCTTTTAAAGGTTGGCCAACCGGCAAGACCCCCTTGCTGGTGGTCGGGTCACCCGGCGACGCCCCCTCGACCCAATCGCCGGTGGCCATTCCCTTCTGGGCCGCGCTGTAATGAGTACGCGGCCCTCTTTTTTTACGCCGCTGATCCTGCGTGTGATTGCGCCGTGAGCCCTGTGAAAGACCTCACAGCACTTCCAGCGTTTCGTGGGGTTGTGAACTAGTTCACGCTCGCTTTTTGCCGAATCGCTACCTAATGACTGCGCGTTCCTCCCGACAACTAGGCCGCCTCAGTTGGCGGCCTTTTTTATTTCTCCGGTTTCACCTTCCAACTCTCGCGCTTGTTGTGCGGACCAGTGCTAGGTGCCAGATCGCGCATCAGGGCTTTCTGAAGCTCTTCAATTGCCTCGCCAGCAATTTGCCAGCGGGTTTCCTCATCGAGCTTTAGTTTTTGTCGGCCTGCATGCACCTTCCACGCCTGTGGAAAACGGGCATAACCGCAGTCTCGCATTACAGCATGAACGCGATCGGGCCCTTTATGTGGGTTGGCCAACCGGCAAAACCTCGACCCGTTCGCCGGTGGCCGTCTCCCTCGGGCCGTGAGTTACCGCGGCCCTCTTTTTTGCGCAGGTTTCAATATCACGACTTTCTGTACCTCGGTTGTGTACAGTGGTGCATAAGTCGTGCAACTAAAGTCTGAGTTAGTTAATGCCCAAGGCGGGATTATTCCGGCTTCGTCTTCAAAGTCTCGCGCTTGTCGTGCGGGCCCGAGCCTGGTGCCAGCGGACGCACCGGCGCTTCCTGGTCTAACTCCTTCCAGCCGCCGTAGCGGCGCAACTCCTCGACGGCCTCGCCAGCTATCTGCCAGCGAGTCTCCTCATCGAGCCTCAGCTTCTTGGGGCCAATATGCACCTTGCGCAGTGCCTGCGAGAGCGCGTGGCGCATCAGTTCGGCGCGGGTCATCGGAAATTGACTGCCATTGTTTACACCAAAATTACTTGTGGCATGGCCACAAATACAATCCGATTGAAGGTGCCGTTTCTATAGGGGCGCTTATTCCGGGGACGAAAAGATGGGGAAGAACGGGGGACGACGCGGCGATCGCCGCGCTCGCATCGATTTCCAATTGGAGCCAAAAGAGAGACAGGCTTTAAAGCTCACAGAGATACGCGAGGCGCTGGTGGCTGCTGGTTATGATACGACCGCGAAGCAGGCCGCTGTCCTTGGGGTGTGCCGAAGCACGGCCTGGGTGTTGCTCAACCGCGACAAGAGAGCCGGTCCTTCGGCCAAGGTCATCAAACGTATTCTTTCATCGCCGCAGGTTCCTGCGAGAGCCCGCCGAAAAGTCGAGCAGTATGTCGAACAGAAGGCCCGCGGCCTCTACGGGCATTGCGAATCGGCGACACGGACGTTTGGCAACCAATTCCAGCACTTGTGATGCGATGGCAGGTCCGTTGCCACACTAAACCTTTGGGGGAGACCTTAAACTCTTTAACTCTTTAACTCTTTGCGACACCGTATTGTGACTTTTTTCACAATGCCTATCAGCGCAATTGACCTAAACGTCCCTTTGCGGGATGTGGCGCGCGTAGGATAGGTGATGAACAATAAGGCCAAGATCAACAAAAAATATCCCTTCAGACAAATGCAGCCAGGCGAGACTTTCAAACTAGACGACGCTGATGTCCGTCGCGCACAGAAGATAGCCTGGTACTACAGAACTCGCTGCAAGCGGCCGATCAGGATCGTGATCGCGAAAAGCGACGACGGTTATCACTGTCGACGGATCGGCTGAGCCATACGAGTTACCGTGTATTTCTGCCGCATGGCTCTCCTCGGCAAGAAATCGCCTGCGATAATTTGTCGCAACCTGTCGCGACTCCCCAAAGGACAATAGCGGCGGCGGCGATCAACGTTTAAATGCTGGGGAGCGGATCTCCCGCTTGAGGCGGTCCTGGTCGAGCGCAAACCGCTGACGTTTCGGTCGGGGCCGTCTTGGGTTTTGTGTTTCGTATGCCGGAGGTGAACATGGCAATGGTAAAAAGTGACCAACCTTTTGCGAGCTTCAGTGACATGATGACGCAAAGTTTTGAGCAAACTCGCAAGGCAATGGAGAAATATGCTGAGTTGTTCGAGAAAGGCATGAAAGCCTCTCCATTGCTTGATGCCGATCTAAACAAGAAACTGAAGGACTAGATCGACAAGAATATTGCTGCTGCGAACGAGTTCGTACGGAAGCTATCCGAAACCAAGGATGTCCAGTCCTTCTGGCAGGTTCAGACCGACTTCATGCAGACGCAATGGAAGACGTTTGCTGAACAGATGAAGGACCTTGGCGAGACAGTAACGACAAGCGTGACGGGTGCATTCAAGAACATTGCTGCTTGATTTTGCACCCAGCAAACTGGCTCGCCGCTTCACCCACCTAGGGGAAGCGGCGCAACTCAAGCGGGCTGCCCTTCGGGCCGTTGGACAGCCCGCTTTTTTGCCGAAACCGTTTCGGTGTGGGGGGCCCTCTTTTTTGAAGTGATCGTGAGGCGCGCTCACGCCAGGGCGTAACCGTACCTGACAGCCTATCGATCCCGCACGCGCTCACGCATTCCGCGGCAAAACAGCACACCAATGATTTCGATCAATGCAATGCCGGCGCTAGCGATAAACGAAAGATAACTTGGAGGCTCCGGCAATGAAAATTGGAATCCATGCACCGGATAAACCGCCAGTGATTGTATCGTTGCTGTTGGCGATCCTCGCGGTGGCCGGGTATTTCGTTAACGCTCCAGCCGCATTTTGGATTGCGATGTTCGCATACATCGTTGGAGCAGCCGGCGTGCTGGTGCAAATCTAAGAGGGAAGCAGATTTCGATAGTTGTGGGTCCGAGGAAACTCGTATCTAATTGGGTTGCATAAACCTGACTCCTTCCGACCCCGCCGGTTTCCGCACACACCGGCGGGGTTGTTTTGTGTGAGAAATTGTTCACAGGTGTCCAGCTAGAACTCGTGCCATATTCAGTAGTGCTGGCGCCGCGATCTCTCACCACCACTAGCAACTGCGCCGGTGCCCCGCTTGCCCCAACCACAAGCGGGGAATTTTTTATACCGCCCCGTGCCGCGGGAAATTCAAAGGGAAATGTTGGCCTCGCCGGTCGCCCTGAACGTGTCGCGCGCCTGTGCTACCGCGTTCTGCTTTTGCTGCTCGGCTGCATATAGCACATTCGCCTTGGCGGTGTTGGCGTTGGCAACCGCCGCGGCGTAGGTCGAGTACCCGGTTGGGATGTTCCTTAAAACAGCTTCATTGCAGTTTTGTAGTATAGCCGCAATGCGAAAATGAAGCCGACCAAGCCAAGAACCGTGATGTGCTCGACTAACCAATGCATAATGCAATTCTTACTGGAGTTTTTTAGCATTGGATTAAAGGGAGCAAGACATAAAGTCGCTCATTATCATTAATTTGCAAGCGCTTATTGAAATTCCCCAGCCGCACTGTCGCCGACGCTTAAAAGGAGGCATCATGAGTGCGCCGGGGAACGAGTGAAACTCTGGAAATCAAGGACAACATTCCTGGCAATGAGAATACGACGAACGCGAGCTTTAACTCGACACAGGGTTAGGCTCACCAGCGAGGAATTTGCCTCGCTAAAACAATTAGCCGAAAAACCGAGGCAGGTTACGATCCCAGCGGACCATCGAGATCGCCTGATCGAAGCCGGATATGTTCGAGAGGTACTGCCTCGTCTCGACGGCATATCTCTTGTACTGACGGGCGCGGGTCTCCGTCGTTTGGAAGCCGGCAAATAGACGCAGGGGATCGTTCGCCACCGGGCACTCCGGGGCTTCCTCTAGCGCTTATCATGATGGCCGGAGCCTGGCGCCAGCGGCCGCATCGGCGCCTCCTCGTCGAGCGCGTTCCAACCGCCGTAGTAGCGCCTTTTCGCAGGTGCCATAAGCTCCTCTGATGTCTGATACATCCGTATGTTCATGCTCCGAGTGCAAGAAGTAACTTTGCTTTTTCGGAGGATCGACCAGCGCACAGCTAATTTCTCAACATGGGGAGCGTATCGGTGTCTGTGCAGAACACGAATCCAAAAGGCAGCAGTTACTTTCACAGCATGGGAGGCCAAGCGCTAATTTTCGGTGCAATCGCAGTAATTCTGATCGTACTGGCAGCGAGTTACTTTTAGAGACGCTCGCGCCATGACTATAAGCGAACAACCCAAATACGAACCCGGTCGTCCCATCGCACGCTTCTGCTGCGGGGAGCCGATGAGGCTGATCAAGGTCGTCCCGCGCATTGGCTCCTATCCCGAGCTACAGACTTATCGTTGCAACCGATGCCATAACGTCGAAACGATTGAAATGAAATGGGAAGGTTCTCAGCCAAGGAGGCTGTCATGACAATGCAGACCACTGACCCAAAACGAGGAGGTAGTGTTCTCCACAGCGCAGCGGTTCAAATGACGGCGGTAGTCATAGTCCTGATCGTGATCATACTGCTCGCGTGGCGCTACGTGTTCTAAACGGGGGTGCAGACGCCAATCGATAGGCAAGACTCACTGACCTCGGTCGAGAATGACCCAGGCTGTGTGAAAACGCATTTGGTTATTTGATTCGGGCTGTATGATTCCGCTGCGATTTGCGGAGGGGTCAGATGCGGCGCTTCGTTGAGGGCATTGATCGGGGTCAGGCGACGCTATTTCCGGAGTGCCTGGATGACTGGATCGACGAGAACAACCCGGTGCGGGTGATCGATGCCTTTGCGGAGGAACTCGATCTATCCGAGCTAGGGTTTGACGGGGTCGCGCCCGAGGCGACTGGGCGGCCTTCGTATCATCCTTGTGGAGTTTTGAAGCTGTACATTTACGGCTACCTCAATCGGGTTCAGTCGAGCCGGCGGCTTGAGCGTGAGGCTTTGCGCAATGTCGAGGTGATGTGGCTGACGGGGCGGTTGACACCTGACCACAAGACGATAGCCGACTTCCGTAAGGATAGTGGGTCTGCGATCAAGCGGGTGTGCGTGCAATTTGTCGAATTGTGCCGGCAGATGGGGCTTCTGACGACGGCGAGCGTTGCGATTGATGGCAGCAAGTTCAAGGCGGTCAATACCCGGGACAAGAACTTCACGCGGGGGAAGGTTGAGCGGCGGCGGGCGCAATTGGAGGCGAGCGTGGCGCGCTATCTTGCGCAGCTCGACACCGCCGACCTGCAGGAGCCGTCCGAGGAGCTGGCGGCGAAGACGGCGGATCTGAAGGAGAAGCTGGTCAAGCTGGGAGACGAGATGCAGCGCCTGGCGGCGATGGAGCGGCTGATGCTGGCTTCGCCCGATCAGCAGATCTCGCTCACCGACCCCGACAGCCGCTCGATGGCAACCAGCGGACGCGGCTCAGGCGTGGTTGGCTACAATGTGCAGATTGCGGTCGATACGGAGCATCATCTGATCGTCAGCCATGAGGTGACGAACGTCGGCTCGGATCGGGGGCAACTGGCAACCGCCGCTGCCCAGGCCAAGGACGCCCTCGGCGTTGACAAGCTGCAGGCTGTTGCCGATCGCGGCTACTACAACAGCGACGAGATTCTCAAGTGCGAGCAGGCCGACGTCACGGTCACGCTGCCGAAGCCGATGACCTCGGGGATTGAGGCACGGGGACGGTTTGGCAAGCAGGACTTCGTCTATCTTGCCGATGAGGACGTTTATCGCTGTCCGGCCGGGGAAAAGCTTAAGTACCACTATACCAACGAGGAGAACGGACAGCAGCTGCGGCGCTATTGGACCAATGCCTGCCGCGACTGTGCGCTCAAACCTCGCTGCACCACCGGCAAGGAGCGGCGGATTACGCGCTGGGAGCACGAGCACGTGCTGGAAGCGGTGCAGCGGCGTCTCGACAAGAACCCGCAGGCCATGCGGGTGCGCCGCGAGACCGTGGAGCATCCGTTCGGCACGCTGAAGATGAGGATGGGGGCGACCCACTTCCTGATGAAGCGCCTGCCGAAGGTTGCCACCGAGATGGCGCTGCACGTCCTGGCCTACAATCTGACCCGGGTCATGAACATCATGGGCATCCGACCGCTCTTGGCCGCGATGCGAGCATAGCCAAAGCCGCGAAAACGGCGCGCGTCGCTGACCTCGGCCAGTTCTGACCTCCTCCCGCCAAGCGTTTTGACACGGCCAAGACCCAAATGAGACATCAGCGAGACTGGATAGGTAGGGAAGCTTACAGAACATATTTCCTATACAAATCCCATTCGGGCCAATCCTTGGTTCGATCTGCCGCCTGGTGGAGCAATCCATCGGCGGTGGCGGCGAATTCCCTCCCGGCGCTGTCGGCGTCGCAGTTGAACATGATCGCCCAATTCATGCCATCGGCGCGAGCGACCAGCAGCGTGGATGAACCGGCGAGCAGGCCGCTGTGCCACTTGGTGAATTTGCCGAGACGTTCGGCAATGGGACGGACGTCCCAGCCGCAACCGTAGTAGGCTGGCGCAGGTCTGCCATTCTTGAGGCCTGGAGCCCCCGGCGGGCGGGCCAGCATCGTGCGGATGCTTTGCTCATCAAGCAGTTTGCAATTGCTGATATCGTTGAAAGCGTCGGCGAAGCGCACCAGGATGATCGGCGAAGCAATCCAGCCGCCGTTGCCGTCCATGGTTTCGATGCATTCTACGCCGTAAGGCAGCGGCACCTGCCGACCAATGTTCGGTCCCGAAATTGCGCGGCCGGTGCGGTGCTTGCTGTCGTAGTACTTGACCTCTCCAGGTGCGCGGTCGCGCAGGAGATTCCGACCCAAACGCATGCGTGTGATGCCGAGTGGCTGGAGCACAAATCTCGTCACGTAGTCCGGATAGCGCATACCTGACGCCGCCTCGATGACGCGGGCGAGCACGCAATAGCCGAAATTCGAATAGACGTATTTGCTGCCGGGATTCCAGTCGAGTGGCCGGCCCATCGTGTACCGGATGATGTGCTGCGGATGGATCGGGAGGGGGACGCCCAGCGCGTGAGCGACCTGCTCGGCCGCGGCGGCGCTCATTGGATCGAATCCCTTGTCGCGGTCCCAACCGGCGGTATGCTGCAGGCACTGCTGCACCGTGATGGCGTATATGCGCTTATCGAGGCGCGCACCTCGCTCCAGAAACGGCTGCAGCTTGAGGATCCCGAAAACCTTATCGTCGAGCCTGAGCCTGCCCTGTTGCACCAGTTGAAGCACCGCTGTCGAAGTGAACGGTTTACTGATGCTGGCGATGCGAAACAGGGACGGCGGGCGGGCCGGTTCCTGGCGCTCGACGTCGGCAAAACCGAAGCCGCGGGCGTACATCAGCCGGCCATCCTTGCTCACCGCCAGCGCAGCGCCAGGCGGCCGGTACTTGAGCATGAAGTCCATCATCATCCTGTCATAGGCAGCAAGTCTCGGATCGGTATCCCCGGTGGCGATAAACGGGCCCCCGTTGGACAGCGCTGCCGCGCCCGCGGTTTCAAACTTAGCGGCTAAAGCCGCAGCAGCAATTCCGCCGGGCATCGCCCGCAGGAAATCCCGCCGGCTTGGACCGACAGCAAATGTCTTCTTCTTGGCTGATCGGATAGTATCGAGCATCTTGAGATTGTGGCGGGTGGTACCTCCAAGCGGCCGACACAAGCATCATATATTCGTGGCGCAAACTCGATTAAGCTAAACGCGGGGACAAAACTGAGGTTTGATTTTCAGTGCTTGGCGCCGTGGTTATTG
>Ga0207788_1000100_pt1 | contig 13386 bp, 12 predicted proteins | sample LuqExpMetageno79_FD_187836 | JGI IMG/M metagenome (GOLD analysis project Ga0207788, IMG submission 187836) | Tropical forest soil microbial communities from Luquillo Experimental Forest, Puerto Rico - Sample 79 (SPAdes) | ecosystem: Environmental > Terrestrial > Soil > Tropical forest ... | reverse complement strand
TATCCACCCCGACGGATAGTTCCGGTTCAGTTTTTGCAAATCCTCAGGCGTTTGCTCCTCTTAGCAGCCCACCATTCGTCAACAACAAAGAACCTCTGAAGCAAGAGCAGGCGTCTGCTCCGACGAAAATTGCCAGTTCGTTCTTAACAGAGGTTCAGGCAACTGCGCCGAAAGAGGTGCATCCCGTCGGTCTGAAGGTCCAGAAATCTGCTCTCACTCATCGGGATGCTTCGGCGGAAGTTCTGACGCAAACGATCGGTGATGTTCCAAATCTGAAGCAAAACTTCATAGCTTGCCCTAATTCACAGCGCGACAATGACCCACACAAGTATGACGGTAACGGACCTACAAGTGAGTGTGGTGTCAGCCTTCCGGCGGGAATGAAAATTATCGTCGCCGATACTCGCGTAGATAAGGGTATCTGCGTGCGATTTCTGGACGACACAGTATGCTACTCGCCAACCGGCGATCTTTTGAAGCGCTCGGAGCAGGCGCCACCCACTCCTAAACAATCTCAACAAGTAAAGACTAAGGCAGCACCTAAGGCTGCAGTCGGGCAGCGCGGCGAAGACGACCAGCTAAGCTTCCTATTCGAGCGTGAAAAAACAGTACTCCCGACAGCAGGGAAATAAAAAATTGTTCAAAGATCGTAGGTGATGCTGTTTTGTTTCCTTCGCCAACGAAGGAGACCTAATCCGGCGAGACCTGTCACAAAAAGCGACAGGGCTCCTGGCACAGGGACAGGAGCAGGATCGGCCACTGAAATAGTTCCGGGGACGCCAGGATAAAATGCTGACGAGCTCGTCCCACCATCATCGGTGGTGGAGAGGTATGTTAAACCAGCAAGCGAACCGCAACAGCCACCGCCGCCATATAAGTTGTATTCAAACCCGGTCGTCGATGTGAATAGCATGCCTCCGGTCGTCGTAAAGTACGGCGCCGTTGGGACAAATATGTTGTCATAATAAAAATTGCCGTCACCCGAAACTAAATAAGAAGGTGGCGTCGCATTACCAGGGACCAGACCCTGAATGCTGCCTGATGCAGCCGGATTGGGGCTGATAATGGTACCTGAAATTGAGGTAATGTCGTAGCCGGGCCCATCGGCACTGCCGGTCGTGAATGAGCCAACAATGCTGTAACCGGCAGCCGACGTAAAATCGAAAGTGTACGTGGCCGCCTTACTGGGCAAAGACCCAACAAGCATGCATGCAACGGTTGCAGCAGCCAACCGAAACGTACTCAATCCACTCATAATTCACCTTTGTCAGCCAATCGCGTTTGCCGCGGCAAATCCGACGGCCAATATTTGTATTTGTTGAAAAAAATTGAGGCGAGTCGTTTCACCGAGTAACCTGAGCAGGTAACGTTAAGATCGCAAGAACGACCGCCTCGCGGTAGCACCGAATCGCACAGGCGTTTCAGTCGGGCTATGTCGGACCTACGTGGTACTAGTGTTGTCCTCGCCGCTTCCGCTTCCGCTCATGATCATACGGGACGGGCACACACATCACCGGAAGAACGCCCATTTCCGGAGTGATTGGTGTAGTAAACCCAGGGCCGCCGAGATGAAGAAAATCACCGCTGCAGGTGGTGCGACGGATCATGTCATACAGAACCAACGACGCAACGAAACCTAAGAAACCGCCCGTGATTGCAACTCCCGCTGCACTACTACTACCGGCGGCGACATGGGGTGCGGGCGGATCCGGCGTTGGCGCCACTGGAGGCACAGGAACCACTGGAGGCACTGGAACCACTGGAGGCACTGGAAGCACTGGAATAGCGAAGGACGCCTTAGGCACTTCTACCGTCAAAATCAAAGCGCTGATCAGAGCTGCGCGCGCAAGTTTACTCATTTGATCCTCGCTGAAAGCTACGCGGATCGTCTCTGTAGGACACAGATTTTTGCTTTGCGACTGAATCTTAAAATTAACATGAGTATGTAGGGTTAAGCTGCGACACGCACTTGGATCTGATATCCCGCCGCTAGTAGAATTTTGCCGGATCCTCTCGCAACAGTCGCAATTTAAGTTGCAATAACCTTAATTCAAAAGGCTTCGGCCCGATGCTGCCCTCATTTGCTATCAACGAAGTCGAATAATGCGCCTCGAACAAAACGAATATTCAGAGTCAGTTGCATGTCGAACTACCAGGAAATCTATATATTCCGATGCGGGGCAACCGCCCTCTACGCCTTAACGACCGACAAGACTGGACGGAATCTCCCGTCAAAGGCGTGTTCAGCCGGATGGCACTTTGAGGCACCTATGACGCTTCGCTGCGACGAAAGCTCGCCGAAATACGAACTGACTAAAGCGACTCTGGCCGCGATTGCAAAGCACGGTTTTTGCTTAACGCACGCCGCAATTCATCCATTGCCCATCGCGACCGAGCACGATCGAGCTAGAAACACAGAAGCTACGGCATCTCAGCCTTGACAACCAAAGGATAAGAAAAGCGTCGAGGTGCGAAGCACCCTGTGCTAGCTCGTCGAGAAGCTGCGACAACCGAGATGTTTCCTCTTTGCGTAGTCCATTGAAAGCGCGGGAACGACAGCCTCAAACCTAAATTGTTCAAGACCCAATTTCGCCCGCTGGGCGACTTATCCAGCGGTCAATTTCTCTAGAGTCCGTTGGCTACATCAAAAGATGTTTCGCTTTTTCGATTGCATCCAGCAATTTTGGCTGACCTCGGTATTTCTCACGTAGTTTCATTTCTTGACCAACCAAATTCTCACAACCAGCTTTCTCAACAGCATTCCTAATGTAATTGGCTCTATCTTTATCGTAGGGCTCTTCCCCAGCCCAGTGGTTGCATTCGGCAGTCCGGGCAATAAAGAACGCGATGTCCTGCGGCATGCCTTTTGCCAAAGCCTTTACCTGTGGAGCATCGTCAAAATCATTTGCATAAGCATAATTTGTTGCGGTGAATGATAGATGCAGGACAATAACCCCAGACATCAGCAAGAATCGGCCACCAATTAATGAGGCGGCATAAGTGGGCCAGTGCGGTGTTGATAAAGGGGTGGCGGTCTTTTCTACAGCTATTTTGCTCCGGGCTGCGTTCATCGCACCCATCTTCGATGCGACAGCAGGAAAGAGTTGACGCATGTTCAATTTTATTTTCAAAAGCATTCAAGCACGGGGCGATCCTCGAGGTCATATTTTTATCTGCGACATTTATCGTTCCGATACTGATCGGTATGCTGAGGACGGGTATGACCAGAAAAAACTAGTACCATTACACATCGTACCTCGATGTCTGCAAAAGTCGTGCATCAAGTAGCCATAGTAATGAGACAATGGCCGCGCGCGTCGGCAGCGCTCGTATTTGGAGTGACGGGGACTGCGTTGTCCATCCTCTGGTGGAGTCCGGTAATTTTCCAAACGCAAGCAGTTCTGCCATTTGTACTTTTCATCGGAACGCCGGGCGTCTCGGCTGCTGTCGTCGGAGGGATCTTAGGTAAACCGTTGCTTGACCCTGCGCGAGTTCGCAGTTCAATAAACGCGGCACTTCGAGGCGCAGTGATCGCTTCACTGGCATTGCTGCTTTTTGCTCCAGTGTTTGGAACTCTTTATGTCCTGACTCAGGCACCCCATGAGCATTGGAACATCCTCAGCCTCACATTACTCATGCTCATAGGCAGTGCTTTCGTCGTATGGTGGCTTGTGGCATTGATCGGCGCTGCGGCCGGTTGGGCGCTATACCTTATAACTTCATACGTAGCCCGATGAACTTCCGTTTTGCGACGGGCGCCGATTTTCTTGCTGTTTTGTTCAGCCGACCAAGATACCGGGATTCAAAATATGGTGTGGGTCAACCACCCGTTTGATCGCTTTCAAAGCGTCAGCAAACAGGTCAGGTCGCTCACGATCGTACCAAAGTCGATGGTCACGACCAAGAGCATGATGATGTGTGATTGTTCCGCCTTGATTGACCATTGCTTCGGAGCCAGCGGCCTTTATCGCCCAAAATTGTTCGACCAACTTTGTTTTGTCGCCAAGTGCGTGCCAAGTGAAATACGGTGCTGGCCCATCCGGATAAAGGTGTGTAAAGCGAACCGTACATGTGCCTGTGTGACCTGTAACCTCGCGGATGGCCTGCAAGGTCGCTTCTTTCACGTGCGTCTGGAATTCCATGTAGCGATCCCAGGTGATACAGCTTTCCGTGGTGTCTCGCATCACGCCACGCGCGATCGCATGCTCGCGGAGGTACGGGCCACGGACGAATTTGTCACGCCAATTTCCGGCAGCCCCGCGTCGTTGCGAGTCTTCCTCTGCTAAAGCTTCCCGATCCCAGTCGCCGCCATAATCGCCGCAGATTTCCAGTGCGCGGTTCATCCATGGTGCGAGTGGATGGTCTGCGGATTCGAAAGAAAGCACCAACAAATCGTAAGTGCCGTCTCCGGCCTCGGTGAATTTGGCCTCGTCGCGTTCGATGAGCCGCGCATTTGCCGGGTACAATCCGGCTTGGCTAATCGTTCGCACAGCGGTAACCGCTTTCTCGTAATCATGGAACCGGACGGTCGTCGACAGTCGAAATGTCGGTCTGCGATGCAGCCTCACCCAGGCTTCAGTAATAATACCAAGGGCGCCTTCGGAGCCCAGAAACAAGCGATCCGGATTCGGTCCCGCCCCCGAGGTGGGCAGTCGACGTGTGGCAGCCAAGCCGGCTGGCGTGACCACACGCAGGCTCTCAATATGATCATCGATCTGACTATAGACAGTTGCGTAGTGCCCAGCGGCGCGAGTCGCGATCCATCCGCCTAGTGATGAGAACTCCCACGCCTGCAAAAAAAACCGCATTGTTAAGCCGCTGGGCTTTAGCTGATTCTCCAAATTGGGCCCGAGGATGCCAGCTTGGACACGTGCCGATTGAGATGTCTTATCGACCTCGAGCACGCGGTTAAAGTGCTTAAGGTCAATCGTCACGGTGCCACGATAGCGTTCGTCGGCAGGAGGATTTACACCGCCCACAACGCTGGAACCGCCCCCGAAGGGAATTGCCGCAAGATCATTGGCGCCGCACCAATCGAGAATTGCGCGAATTTCATCCTCGTTACGAGGGTAGGCGACGACGTCCGGCGGATTAGAAAAGTCCCGCCGAAGGATCATGCGTGCGAGGTCGTGGACCGAACGGCCGTAGCAGTGAAGAAGACGGTCATATTTGTCACTCGTGCAGAACTGCTTCAAAGTCGCTGGTAATGCTGTTCTCGGCGCTCGTAGCGAGATCTCGGACTCGGTCGGCATAGAGACTGCGTCAAAGTGGTCGACACCGAAGATCTCAGACCAGGCACGTTCGAACCAGCCGAGTTCACCTGCCGAAATGTGATCACCCTCAAATCCCCAACCGTAAAAGCTGCGCCGTTTTTCAGGCATTCATCTCTCCTGTGTGGACTCTTTTTGGGGAGCCTCGCATCTATTGAAACAGGAAACGGAAAACCGTTGAATGCCTGCGAGGAGGATTTCGCAACAGACTTAAAGTCTCCTGCCTAACACAATTCGCCTATTTTCATGGGGTTGCCTGCCTCAGACGCATTAATGCATCATAAATTATGGATACACTTGCCGCCGTATTTCGCGAAATTCGCCAACCGTTGTCGATCGAGCGTATTACGCTCGATCCGCCAGGTCCCACGGAAGTATTGGTGCGCCTCGCCGCAGTAGGTCTGTGCCGCACCGATTATCACGTGATCCGTGGCGAGCGCCGCGTGGCAATGCGGCCGATGGTGTTAGGCCATGAAGCTGCAGGCATCGTTGAACAAATTGGCACTGCCGTCGAGGGGATTAAACCCTATGACCACGTTGTCCTGACGTTTATCCCTGCCTGTGGAATCTGCCGCTGGTGCCGTGCGGGTTTACATCATCTCTGCGCTGAGGGTCCCCGAATCACTCATGGACCCCAGCTTGACGGCACATACCGCCGGCGTGATCACGCCGGCATTGCTGTTGGCGCCTTTTGCATGATAGGCGCTTTTGCCGAACGCACGGTGGTAGATCAGGCCTCCGTCATCGTGATTGATAAAGATATTCCGCTCGATCTTGCCAGCCTCGTTGCATGTGGCGTGCCGGCAGGGGTTGGGGCTGCACGCTACCGGGCGCGAGTTAAACATGGTGACAGCGTACTCGTTGTTGGCTGTGGCGGGGATGGAATGAATGTTGTTCAAGGTGCGCGGCTGTGTGGTGCCTCAAAAATAATTGCTGCCGATATTGTTACGGCAAAACTTGATTGGGCGCGAGAATTTGGCGCCAGCCATGGAATTAATGCTCAAGGGGAGGCGCTAACCCGCGCAGTGTTGGAGTTAACCGATGGGGTCGGTGTCAATCACGCTTTCGTTTGCATCGATCCGCCCGCGACGCTGGTCCCGGCGTTCCGCGCGACGACCAAAGGCGGCAACGTGGTGGTAACCGGGCTTACGCCGGACTCTGTAGCAGAAATTAGGATTCCACCACTCGAATTGTTCGTCACTCAGAAGGCAATCATGGGCGCGGTCTATGGTTTTGCTAGCCCGCGTTTGCAAATCCCTGAGCTGCTAAAGTTGTACCGCAGTGGTAACTTGAAATTGCGCGAATTAATTACTCAGACCTATCAACTCGATCAAATAAATGCCGGCTATTCTGACCTCGACGCGGGCAAGAATCTTCGCGGAGTCGTGGTATTTGCTCATTAGTAGTAGCCAGAAGTGGCGTGGTACGCAGAAACAATATGCGTAGCTTACTTATGCGATTGGCGAGCCGCCCGATTAAGAAACGGCCCGCCAACGTGCTAGTCATCCATCAATTTGCAAGGACCTGTTCGAGAGTTGGGCAAGTACGCTGCTCGACCGGAACCTCATAAGGCGCATAGTTGGTCTTGTCGACCACTATTGGTTTCAGCATTACTTCTTTGGGTGTTGATTGCTTGCGTAGATTGCGCACCGCGATCTCAGTGCCGATGCAGCCCTGAATGAAGCCGTTGAAATCGCCGCTCGCCAACAGCTTGCCAGACTTGATCAAGTCGACTGCCTCCTTGCTGCCATTGATTCCGACCACAAGCGCCTTGCGGTTCGCAGCTTCCAACGCCTCGATTGCTCCGACCGCCATCGGATCATTGGCCGCCAGCACGCCGTCGATCTGCGGGAACGATTGCATCAGGTTCTCCACGACTTGCAGCGCGTTCAGCCGTTGAAAATTGCCAGGCTGTGAGGCGAGAAGTTTAACGTTGGGATACTCTTTCAGCGCATCGTTAAAGCCGCGAACGCGATTGGTGCTCGTCAATGAACCTTTGACGCCCTCTAGGATAATGACGTTGCCCTTGCCACCCATCGCGTCTAGCAGCCGTTTGCCGACGGCGAGTCCGATACTGTAGTCGTCGGCGCCAACGAACGCGACGAAATCGCCGGCCGCCGAACGGTCGGTGATGTTGGTGACCGGGATCTTTGCGGCGTTGATTTTTTCCACCGCTGGTACCAGCGCTTTGTAATCGACCGGGATAAAGACGATCGCGTTCGGCTTCTTGACGATCACGTCCTCCACCTGGGAAAGCTGCTCGGGAATGCTGTCGGGCTTGGTCGGGACGTATTGAATCACGTTGACACCGAGCTTCTTGGCGGCGGTTTCGGTGCCGACGCGGACGGCCTGGAAGTAGGGATTAGTCAGGTTCTTGGTGAAGACAGCGATGCTCTCGCCTTCGGCGAGGGCCGCACTCGAGGACAGCGCCACCAGCGCGGCGGTAAGACCGACGACCAGGTATTTCATGCTTCTTACTCCTTTCGATGCGTGAGGTAGTGAATTGCCTATTCGCCGATCCGGCGCGTTCGGATATCGATCCAGACCGCGAGTAGAATGATAATGCCGGTGGCCAGCGGCTGCCACGACGAATTGATTTGCAGAAGATTCATGCCGTTGAGGACAAGGGTGAGCAGCAGCGCGCCGATCAGCGTTCCCGCCACAGTGCCGGAGCCGCCGAACAGCGAGGTGCCGCCGACCAGGACGGCGGCAATCGCGGGCAGCGTCAGCTCTTCGCCGATGTCACCTTGCGCCGAATTGATGCGCGCTAGAATGATCAGCGAGGCGAGGCCCGCCATTGCGCCGCTGACAGCATATACCAGTACCAACCGTCTCTCGACCGGTACTCCGGATAACCGTGCCGCGATTGGGTTGGCGCCGATCGCATAGATCTGCTGTCCCCAGGTCGTTCGCTGCGCGAACAGCACGCCGATCATTAGGAAGAGCACCATGAAATAGACCGGTACTGGAATGCCGAACAGATGGCCGCTGCCGAGCTGGCGGAAACCTGGCGGGAAGCCATGAATGGTTTCTCCAGCCATGTAGTAATAGGTGATGCCGGTGAGCACCCACATCATGCCGTAGGTGGCTATGAATGATGGAATCCGCAGCGCCGTAACCAGCACACCATTGGCAAGGCCAATAATGAAGCCGCAGCCGACGCCAGTGGCGATTCCGAGCAGGGGCGAACCCGTGATCTTGATCACACTCGCAGCCAGGCATCCCGATAGGGCGACATTGGCGCCGATCGATAGGTCCAGGCCGGCGGTGAGGATCACCAGCGTAAGTCCGGAGGCCATCAAGAACAGCAGTGCGGTTTGCCGCAGCACATTGAGGATGTTGTTGGTGGTCAGGAACACGTCGCTGAGCATAGTCAGCGCGACACAGAGCAACGCTACCGCGAGCACGCGATAAAGCGTCTGCATCACATTGCCCGACAAGGTAAAGCGGGGCGACAAGGTCTCGCTTGTGAGGATGCTCATTGCTCGCCCCGTAAGCCGTCGATGAAGAGAGCAGCGATTACCAGTGCGCCGACGCAGGCGACCTGCACCGAGGACGGGATTGCCAGTAGGTTCAGACCATTGCGTAGCACGCCGACCGTGATAACGCCGAGCAGTGTTCCGAGCAGCCATCCGTTGCCGCGTTCAAAAGAGGTACCGCCGACGGCGATGGCCGCGATGGCGTCGAACTCCATGCCGATGCCGGCCGTGGGATGCGCCGAATTAAGTCGCGCGGTCATCAGTAGCGCGGCAAAACCGGCCATCAGGCCGCCGAACACATAGACGCGAATCAGCATGCCACGCACCGAAATGCCCGCGACCTTCAGCGCCTCGCGGTTGCCACCGAGGGCAAAGACGTAGGCGCCGAAACGCGTGTGATAGAGCAGGGCATGGGTGACGGCGTAGGCGAGCGCGGCGAGGATGATCGGCAGCGGGATGCCGGCCGCGGTTCCCGAATAGATGGTTTCGATCGAGCGCGGAATACCGACCACACTCTGTCCGTCGGTTACCACCAGTGACAGGCCCTGCGCGATACCGAGCGTGCCCAGCGTGGTGATGAACGGCGGGATATCGAACACGGCGATCAGCGCGCCATTTAGGAAACCAAAGCAGAGTCCGACGGCGAGCGCGGCCGCGAAAGCGAGTGCGAGCGAGCCCGTAGAGACCGCAGTTATCGCGAGTATGATGGAAGCGAAGGTGAGTACTGCGCCAATCGACAAGTCTAGTCCCTCGGTCATGATGATCAGAGTCATCGGTAGCGCTAACAGCAGCAGGATGGTCGATTGGGTAAGCACGTTGGCGATATTGGGCGACGTGGCAAAGCCTGGACTGGTCAAGACGAACACGATGCACAGTGCAATCAGCGCTATGGCGACCCCTGGCACGCGGGCGATTTGCGCTGGGAGTGCTGTCGTGCTCATTGGTGGATCCCGAGACGGACGATATTGGCTTCGGTCAACTCGTGATGCTTGAGCTCGCCGGCGATGCGGCCGCTGCGCATGACGTAGGCTCGATCGCAGATGTGAACGATCTCAATCTGCTCGGAACTGATCATCAGGATGGCGGCGCCGTTGTGCACCAGGCCGTCGAGCAGCCGGAAAATCTCGGCTTTCGCGCCGACGTCGATGCCGCGCGTCGGCTCGTCAAAGATGTAGAATTTTGCGTCGGCATTCAGCCATTTGCCGACGACCACCTTCTGCTGATTGCCGCCGGAAAGCGTCGCGACCGGTCGCCGCGGCGACGGCGTCGCGATGCGCAACTTGTCGATGACCGCGCGCGCGGCTTTAATCGCCCGCCGCGGCGCGAAAATGCCTGAGGGGAACAGCTTGCGCAGGCCGACCAACACGATGTTGTCACCGATCGAGCGGGCTAGCGCGAGACCCTGCGCCTTGCGGTTCTCCGGGATTAGCGCCATGCCGCGCCGCACCGAATCTTCCGCCGACGCGCTGATCCGCTTGCCGTCGAGCCTGATCTCACCCGTGCTCACGTGGTCAGCGCCGAAGATTGCGCGCGCGACCTCGGTGCGGCCGGAGCCGACCAGCCCGCACAGGCCGACGATTTCGCCGGCGCGTACCGTGAGGTTGACGTCGGAAAATCCGCTCGGGCCGGACAGGTTCTTGACCTCGAGCACTACTTCGCCCGGCGTCGGCCGCGATGGCCGCGTATAGGTTGCGTCCACGGGCCGGCCGACCATCTGGGTTACCAGCTGATCGGGGGTAGTCTCGGCCGGCAATAGCGAACCAATCTTGCGACCGTCGCGCAACACGGTGATCCGATCGCCCAGTGCGAACACCTCGGATAGCCGGTGTGAAATGTAGATTATCGCAACGCCCTTCTTCTTGAGCCGCTCGATCATCGCGAACAGGAGCTCAGTCTCTCGGTCGGAGAGGGCGGCGGTCGGCTCGTCCATGACCAGGATGCGGGCATCCTGCGATAGCGCCTTGGCGATCTCGACCATTTGCTGCTGCGCGACGCCGAGTTTGTGGACTGGGGTGCGCGGATCGATATGGAACCCGATCAGGTCAAGCACGCGCTTAGCCTCGGCATGGATGCGCCGCCGGTCGATGAGGCCCGGCACCCGGCTGGAAAATTCGCGGCCGAGGAAGATATTTTGTGCGATGTCGAGATAGGGGACGAGCGTGAACTCCTGAAAAATCACGGCGATACCAAATCTGCGTGCATCGGCCGGGTTGTCGATCCTCACCTGCTGGCCGTTCTGGAAAAATGTCCCCTCGTCGGCCCGATAGGCGCCGCATAGGATCTTCATTAAGGTCGACTTGCCGGCGCCGTTCTCGCCGACAAGCATATGCACCTCACCCGCATTAATCTCGAACGAGACGTTGTCGAGCGCTTTGACGCCAGGGAAATCCTTACAGACCCCACGCAATTCGAATAAAGGCGAGACCGTCACACGCTCTACCCGTTAAGCCGGATCGATGCCGACACGGCGATTCTACGCGCCGATTTTTCGAAAACAACAAACAGGATAGAGAGGGCGGCTAGCGTCTTGCTTGACGTAAGTCAATGCCTTTCACTTGCCGATGCACGACGTTTCTAACTGATGCAATTGGTGCGCGAGGCGCAGGCCGCTGGCCCGCGTCTGAGTGAGCTGACAGCAGACACGGGGGAAAGTCCATGAAGGCAACGCACCTGAGCTTGGCCGTCGTTATTGCAGTGGCGACATCCGGTGGATTCGCCTACGCCGAGGGCCAGACGATTGCGGTCTTCACCAAGAACCAGACCAATCCGTTTTTCCAGAATGTCCGCGTCGGGGCGGAGAACGCTGCTAAACAGCTTGGCGCCAAGGTGATCCAGTATGTGCCGACCAAGCCTGACAGCATTCCGGAGCAGCTCAGCCAGGTCGAAGACGTGATTGTGAAAAAACCTGACGCCATCGTGTTCACGCCGGTCGATTACAAGGCGCTGATCCCTGGTGTCGAAAAGATGAACGCGGCCGGCATTCCGGTAGTCAACGTCACCGACCATATGGCTGGCGGCAAGATCGTCTCCTATGTTGGCATCGACGATTACAAAGTCGGCCGCGCCACCGCGGAAGCGCTCATGAAGGCGCTCGGTGGCAAAGGCAATGTGGTCATCATCGAAGGTGTGAAGGGTTCGATCTCCAATCAAGACCGCACTCGAGGCCTCACTGACGTGGTCAAGGAACATCCGAATGTGAAGCTGCTCGCTACTCAGGCGGGTAACTTTCAGCGTCTCAATGCGCTGCAAGTAATGGAAAATCTAATGCAGTCTTTTCCGCAGATCGACGGGGTGATGGCGGCCAATGATGCAATGGCGATCGGCGCAATCGAAGCGCTCGATGCGGCCAACCGCAAATCGATCGTCGTTGGTATCAACGGCACGAAGGAAGCGGTCGAAGCTGTAAAAGCGGGCAAATTACTGGCGAGCGGTCAGGCCGATCCGTTTATGCAGGGCTGCATCGCAACCACTATTGCAATACGTCACCTGCGCAAGCTACCGACTCCGTCGGAGTACTTCTTGAAGCCATCGGTGATCGATGCCGGCAACTACAAGGAGTTCGATATGCCGGTCGAGGCCCGTGCCTGCCCGAAATGGGACGACATCGCCATCGACTGAGAGGTATGGGTCTTTAGACAGGGAAGGCCGCCTAGCGAATACTCGGCTGCAGGCTTTCAACGACGAAATGAGCGTGTTCGAGAGCGACAAACGGTAAATTTAAAATCGGTCGCTTTACGACGGGACCATAAACCACAAACGCAACTTAGAGAAATTGCACGCCTATCTGGTCGCACTTTCGCCATGCAAGTCGGCACGGCCGGATTGTCCGTCCGCCATCGAATGTCATTGATAAATTCTCCGGCAAGTCAGCACCGTAAGCGATTTCAATAGTAGCGCCGCGATTGGTCAAATTGTGTACAAGACAATCCAATACCGATGAAGTGCCAAGAATGAGCTTTGCGCCCTTGAGTACACGACAACGGACACCGGCTCGACGCTCTTGCATTTAGGTCTCCTGTCGAATGGCTTCGCAATAGAACCAAAATATAATCCGAGCGTTAAACCGAATTAGGTCAACAACCGGTGTAGCTCTACGCTCCTATTAACCAATGATTTTGCAGGAGCGGCATTTTAAGACTCCAGATTGGAACTTTTCAGCCGTGGTATGCATGGTATGCAAAGACCTGGTTTATAGGAGCGCTCGCGGCTCTACTATTGCACTAGCGTCAGATTGATTGAGCTTGTCTTGGACACCCCAAAATCCAGCTCACACTTGGATACGCTTTCTTAACCTTATTTAGTGATTAATAAGATAGCTAAAATTGTTCAACTCTCAACTTGCGATCGGCGATATGGCCCAACTTCGGCGAATACAAACGGACACATCCGAGTATTATGTGGCTGTCTCACCAGAAGGCGTTCTAACTTTCAACGACTCCCAATCCTCCCAATCCTCCCAAATAAACCCGCGCAAAAAAACCCTAAATCTTGTCCACAACGCAGGTGAACGGACCGAAGCTGCTGAGCATGCCACCAGCCCGAACTTTCGCGCTGAAATTCTCGTCAAAGAAGCAATCGAGAAGTTGAAACTTGCGCAAGATCGCGTCGAATCCGCAGAAGCAGAGCGACAGAAAACT
>Ga0207788_1000089_pt1 | contig 14081 bp, 10 predicted proteins | sample LuqExpMetageno79_FD_187836 | JGI IMG/M metagenome (GOLD analysis project Ga0207788, IMG submission 187836) | Tropical forest soil microbial communities from Luquillo Experimental Forest, Puerto Rico - Sample 79 (SPAdes) | ecosystem: Environmental > Terrestrial > Soil > Tropical forest ... | reverse complement strand
CCTGACCCGTTTGTTGAAACCGTTCCGGCTGGCCCGCTGAGGCTGGCGTCACCAAACGCACCGCCGAGATTGCCGCCGACATAGCAGCCTGACCAGGTAGTAGGCGCAACATAGGGCACGGGCGCAGGAGCAACCTGCCGCACCGGAAGATCTGCCGCAAAGGCACTGGTGGCGAAGAGCGCCGCCGCGGCAACCGAGCTTAAGCTTAATAGAACGCGTTTCATGGTTCACTCCTTTTCCGCAACTATGTTCCTTCCCCCAAATTGAAGTGTATGCTTCAGACAAGCTAACTAGCGATGACGAAGAGCTTCGTTTTAGAAGAAAGGTCGTGATTGTTGTTGTGCGGCAACACCGCGGTGAAACATTCAGAACTTTACGAGAGATCTGAGGATTTCTCAGACGATTTCGCCGTGACATTTTAACAACAAGGCGACGACATGCCGTGGTAATGCTCGTTGAGGACAAGCCTCACGTTTTTTTGATCGTCGCATCTTCGCGAGTTTGGCGCGAGATCTGCTTCTTTCTTGTCGCGGTATCCTGCAATTCGTGATCGCAGAATTACCACATCTTCTTATGTGAATTGTCGCCCGCTTCGACAAGTTCTGGCACGTTGATCCAAGTCATCGCATTGTGCAGAGCGGCGCCTTTATCGTGTCGGCGGGACTCCGGGGGGCAACACCGAGGAGGTTGCCGATGTTAAAATTAACAGCGGCGGTAGCGACCGCTCTGTTTGTGACAGCGTCCCCACTTGCCTACGCCCAAACGGCTACTACAGCACAATCGGATCACCCAAGCGCAGCGGAATTGAAGAAACTGACCGACCTGCGAATCGATCTGGTCAAAGCCGCATTGCAGATGACTCCCGATCAGACGAAACTCTGGCCGCCCGTCGAAAACGCGATACGCGCCAGAGCGGAAGGTCGGCAAGCCCGTCTTGCAAAAATCAGAGAGACTATGGGTAAACGAGCCGAGGAGAGCCGTAACGAAGCCTTGGAGAATCGCGATCCGATCGCCTTTATGCAACGGCGCGCGGAAGCATTGTCTCAACGATCTGCCGACTTGAATAAGCTCGCCGAGGCTTGGCAGCCCCTCTACAAAACGCTCAGTCCCGAACAGAGGAAGCGCATGGCCGCCCTCGCAATCTTTGTTTTCCACGACATGAGTGATGCCATAGAGCGGCGCCGCGCGGAGGCTGAAGAAGACGAATAAACGCGAAGCGAAACGATTGAAAGCTGAGCGCAACGCGGTCGCATAGCGGCTGCGAACAAAAACAAGCAACCGGGGGCCGCTGCGGACCCCGGTTGCAGCTATCAATGGGCATTAACCTGGGACTGACGTCATTTCGGCCTTAGCCCTTTCGAACCTTGGCTGTTTGGAGGAGAAAATGCTGCAAAGGACTGTCCACATTAGTGCCATCACGGCCATTACGTCGCTTCTCTCTGTTGCCATCCTGATTTCTGCCGTCCATTTCAACGTTGCTCAGGCACAAAAGGCCGAGCTTGCGGCCAAGAGCTACAAAAACACTGCACCGGTGTACCAGTGTCTGGAAACAACATGCTCGATATGCCTCAATAAGGTCCAGGACAAGCTTTCCAAAAGATGTGCTGCATCTGCGAACAATATTGTGCGCAGTTGTGACAGAGACGCAGCACAGATTTGCCCGGGCGTCGTCGCGGGTCTAGACAATATTCTTGGCTGCCTGACAACCGCCAGGCTTTTGGTTTCCGGGGGATGCAATGCGGCTCTCGATGCGGCCTATCTGCGCTAGTGAAAACTAGCAATAACGACTAATTGTTTGCTCGCCCGGTGCAGGAACGCCCGCGCTGCTTCTCGCGACTGGTCGCTCCGAGGGGATGCCCATGTCAGAACACATGACCGTTATCGGATTTTCGTCATTTTCGAGAGCGATCGACGAGCTTGCTGTTTCCGGCGTATTGGTCGGACAACGTCTCATTGTGCCGGGAGATGAGGCCGCTCTCCTGCCGGAGGAGGCTCCCGCTTTCGAAGGGAGCATCGTAGCAGCGCGGCGAGCCAGTGGAGCGGCGCGCTTGGTTGCACGAAACTTGTTGAAGCATCTTGGCTATCCTGAGTGCCCGATCAAGCGCGGCAGCGCTAGAGCGCCGACTTGGCCCGACGGTATCAGAGGTTCGCTGGCCCACGATTCCGACTATGCCGTCGCGGCGATCTGTCGCGCGCAGGATTTCAGGGCGCTCGGAATAGATGTCGAACCTGCCGAGCTTCTGCCCCCTGAACTGGTGGATTTGGTCGCGACACCAAGGGAGCGCGCGCACTTGGATGCCGACGGGTTTGGAGGACGGATGCTGTTCGTCGCCAAAGAAGCAGTCTACAAGGCGGTATATCCTCTCGATCGGATGTTTCTCGATCATCACGATGTGGAAATCGACTTCGCGAACCGGATAGCAACGGTCTGCAACGGGCGAGTTGTCCATTTACGCTTGTGTGTTTCCACGCATTTGGCGACTTTGGCCTTCATCCCGGCTGGTCATTAGAGCGCGTAAAGAGCACGGCGCTCCGCTCCGGAAACGCAACCGCTCCGCATATGCGATGCGCGTCGCTGTTCTGCTTGGCAAGCCAAGACGTTCGCAATGCAATCCAAGGGACGACCAACGCGTCCTGCTTTGCTTTCCCGGGAAACGTTCACAGGGACAGTCCGATCGTGGCCTTTTGCTGCACCAGGGCCGCGCGACCATGCTTTATGGATTTGGCCGACTGCGCCCATTCTCGGGATGCAGCCGCCCAAAGCTCAAGGCTACTACAATTATTGCCCCTTTTTGCGGTGATCGGCGATCACATGATGCCGACTATCCAAAAGCATTAGTAGCGACTGCATCAACATGAATGCATTTAGCATCAATCCGAATCTGATCGTGAGGCTTAGAAAAGCAGGGGCTTGATGTAATTCTTGCGGCACTCCAAAATGTTGGGCGGTGGGCCCCATTGCATTGCGTTGGACGTCCGCCGAACCGGAACGCCACCGATATTTCGATTAGGCACTGTGCGTTCTGTATAATCGCGAGCGAACAACTTTCACGTCAAGTTAAGACGAAATCGTGTCTGAGAACTTGGGCATTGAGATTTACGAGCGGGTGAGGACAAGTCTTGATATCGTTTGTTGTAGCAACCGTCTTCGCACTCGTCTTTTTGCTCACGGTGGTGGCGTGGAGGCGGTACATTTGGGCGGCGGAGGTGGTCCACGACCAGGCAGACACCTGCAAATACAGCTTGACGGACGTCTTTGACGGCGACCACATCGCGAGCATACCGCATCAGAAAGGAGTTCGGTGGCTCACGGAGGTCTTCAGTCGCTCCGCCGAGAAGTTTCCGCATCTCATTGCCTTACAGATTGCTCACACCGGAGAGTCCTTGACCTTCGCTGAGCTCGACGCGCGAGCGGAAAATGTGGCCGCTGCCCTTTTTCCCTTTCTCAGCGGTCCCGACCAGGTCGTTGCCGTCGCCATGCCGCAAGACAATTGGCAAATCGTGGCCTCTCATCTCGGCATCCTAAAGGCTGGCGGTACCGTACTGTTTCTCGATACCACGTTGCCCGACGCCCTAGTCACCCACATGCTCAACGATGCGCAGCCTGTGGTCGTCCTCACGCGAGGGCGAGACAAGTTCCGCGACCTGCCGACGATCGATGTCATGGGGTTGCCAGAGAGGATGCCCCGAACGGTGCCGCCGACCTGGCTGGACGACCCGACGCAGCGCCTTGCCGTCATCTTTTACACCAGCGGAACCACCGGGATGCCCAAGGGCGTAGAGTGCCCGCACGCAGGGTACGTAAATTTGGCCCTGAGCTACGCCGATTACTTCGATCTTATTCCGGGCATCGATGCGACCTCGCTCACTTCGTCGCTGGGCTATGACGGCAGCATCTCCGAGATGTACAGCGCCTGGGTATCGGGCTGCGCTGTGGTCATGCTGACCAAAGAGCAAATTCGCTCTGGCCCGGATCTCGTCCCGGTCCTCCGCGAGGCTGAGGTCACGGTGCTCTTTTGTCCGCCGGTGCTGCTCACCACCCTCACGCCAACTCCCGAAATGGATCTCCCTTATCCGCTATGCCGCTACATTGTGCCGGCCGGGGAGGCCTTCCCCAGCGCGCTCGTGGAGCCGTGGACCCGGGGCAGACGGCAGATTATCAACACCTACGGCCCAACTGAGGCAAGCACCGACACGAGTCGCCAGAGTTTGCGTCCGGGCGAGCCCATCACCATCGGTTCGCCGTTTCCCAACGTCACCTATGTCATCCTCGAGGTCGATCAGCTCCGCCCATTGCCCCACGGGGAGATTGGAGAGCTCTGCATCGGCGGAGTGCACGTTGCGCGCGGCTACCGAAACCTTCCGGAGCAAACCGCCCAAAAGTTCATCACGCACCCTCAGTTCGGCCGCCTCTACCGCACCGGGGACAAGTGCAAAATCGATATTCAAACACAGCGCGTGCACTTCCTCGGCCGAATCGATGCGCAGCTCAAGGTACGCGGGCATCGCGTCGAGATGCAGGCCGTTGAGGACATCCTCCAGACCCAGTTCGATGAGATCGAAGCCGCCGTTCTGGACTACCAGAACGAGACGCTCGTTGCCTTTGTCTCCGCGCCTTCAATCTGCGAAGGCCAGACCTCGGTCGTCGCTCCAGCGCCGGCGGAGTGGGGCGCCCGGGTGACGGCAACACTCGCCAAGCAACTTCCAGCGCCGTCGGTCCCGACAAAGATCTTCCTTGTCGAAAAATTCGTTATGAAACCGGTTTCGGGGAAAATCGACCGGGAATGTTTGCCAAAACTGTCTCATCTGCTGAGAAATGCCAAGTCGGACGCGGAGTATGCATCGGCCAGCCTGCAGACCACAGGGGAAAAGGATATCAAGCTGCCTGACGCCGGCGTGGCCATGGACTCTGCGTGTGAGGAAGTGCTGGCGATCTGCAGGGCTGTGTTCGAAATTCCGTTGGGATTGGACGACGGGTTCGTAGAGACCGGTGGTCACTCGATCCTCATCGCGCGCTTGGCGCAGCAACTTCAAGCTTCAGGATGGTCGGTGCCAGTTCGAGCGTTGCTCAGTGACTGCAACACTGCACGAAAAGTGGCCAGCTGCCCGCGATCGCTCCGGGAGGCGCCCAAAGCTACTATAGTCCCTGTGGAATCCGACGAGAACACCGCTGAGCACGATCAGACCGCGGCAGTCGTGCTCTCGATCGAATACTTCACTGCCCTGCAGGTTCTATTCGCGATACTCGTGTATTCGCCGGGCTTAATGGCCTTCCTCTTCGCCCTGAATTCCCTCGAAGTCGGAACGTTTTTCACGACTGCCAACCTCGGAGAGTTCATCATTGTCGGGTTCTTCCTGCAGCTGCTGGGCCTCGTCACGCCCTTCGCGTTCCTACTCTGGGTCATGATTATAAAATGTTTCACTGGGGGTGACATCTACTCGAACGATGTGAGCCCCGGCGTTTACCCCAAATGGAGCAAAATGCATCTGCGAATCTGGTGCATTGGACGACTGGAAAGTATTGTTCTCCTCACGCTGCGTGTGATGTATCGCAGCGCGCCGCTTATGGCATTCGTGTTGCGGCAGCTCGGCGCTAGAGTGGGCGATAACCTTCAGTGCGCGCACGATGCTTTCCTCTCCGGCCCGCTGGATTTGATCTGCATCGACGATGATGTCGCCATCCAGACTGGAGCCTACATTCAAACAACGAGGTGGTCGGGGCAGTACCTGCACGTCGGCTCTGTTCATCTCGAGAGCGGGTGCAAGATCGGGATGCGGGCCGCCATTGCCAACGGTGTAACGGTGGGCGGCGGGAGCTGGATCACCCCGTTCACTCCCATTCTCAGCAACGTGGGTTCCCAAGAGATGTGGGAAGGCGCTCCCGCTCGGCTCAGCGGCCGCTGCACGGAGCTCATGCGCACGGCGAACACCTGCAAGTACGCATCTCCGATCTGGTTACTGGAAACTGCCAACATCCTCATGCAAATCTTCATATCCTTTTGTCTCGTGGTGGTCCCCACCGCCACGATCTTGTGGTTCGCCAGGAGTCTGATACCCGCTGGAGACGCTAGCCTTTCTGATGAATATTTTCGGGGGGCGCCGCTGTTCGACGTCGGTTGGCAGCTTACTGTCTACGCCTTGATCACCACTTGGGCGACCGTTGTCGTGACCTCCGTGCTGGGCTGCCTGTTCATCCGCTACACGGCCGCTTCGTCGGGGCTCTACCCTTCGCGCGGGCTCAGCGGTGCTCTTCTCATGTACAGAATGCATATGATGAATCGCATCCAGAGGCTGTGGACCTGGACCGTCACCGGGCAATACTTGCGGGCGCTCGCCGGGATGAGCTTTCCGCGGGTGGGTGCCTCGGAGTGCGACCTCATGTTCAACCTCGTTCCGGAGCTTGCTAGTGCTGACTCCCAGGTATTCTGGTCCAATAGTTGCTTCACGAACATGCTCGACTATGGCTCCAGATACTTTACGCTGCGCCAACTCGACATGCCCCACAATTTCTTCAGCGGCAACAACTGCGTGGCAGAGTACGGGCAATTCCCCTCGAACTTCCTTTTGGGCGTGTCCACTCCAGGCAGTGACATACGGTTCCGACGACAGTTGCGGTCTCGATTTGGCAAACCCGTTACGGTGGCGGGAAACCCGCCGGTAAGATTTGCGAGTGCGTCGTTTGAGGCAGAGAGTGAAGCCCACAGACGGCCGAAATTGCCCATCTTCCTGGCTCGCGTCCTCCTGTTTGACCTCTTCGGCATCAGTGTTCTGCCCATCACGGAAGGGCTGATATTCACGATCTTGTACCTTTGCTTGTTGCGATTGGACGGATATTTGGTCGCCAGCGCCGTGATTGCTTTGCTACTCACAGAGGTCAGTCAGGTTCTGTTCTGCGTAGCGATCAAAAAAGCCCTCGTCGGGAGAGAATGGGGAGCCGATGGCTCGGCACCCTTCTGGTCTTGGCGGCACTTCGCCTACTTCTTGGCGCAGGACTGCTTCTTCGTCTGGTGCAGGGGGCCTCTGGCGTTTTGCGCCGGAACCATCCTATCGAATTTCATATTACAATGGATGGGATGTCAGATAGGACGTCGAACGATCGTGACGCAGCCAATGCAGTGCTCGGACTGGAACGCGGTGCGCTTTGGCGACGACTGTGTCGTGGATGGCGTCCTTCAGTTTCATACCTTCGAGAATATGATCCTGAAGGTAAAGCGAGCTTGCATTCAGGACGGTTGCGCCGTTTCCTTTGGCGCCACGGTGATGGGCGGCGCGGTTATTGAGCGTGACACAACGCTCTTGCCGTTGTCCCTGGTTCTCAAGGGGATGTATTTGCCGACAGCTACCTATGCGGGGAGCCCCGTGGAGCCTGTAAGTGTCACAAGTTAGCAAGGGAATGTACAACGCCACGCGTTCAGGCCCTCCCCCTCACGCGGTTGACAACACCGATTGGCTGAAAACCGCCGCAATCATCTTCGTCTCGGCTGGTCATTTCGGCTTTTTCTTCATGGAAGACGAACTCTGGTGGAGTGTATTCGGACGGTTTGCAGCTCCACCGTTCTTTTTCCTCGTGGGCTACGCACAGAGCCGAACTGTCCCGCTTCACTGGATTTGGATCGGCGTCATTCTGACGCTGCTCGAAAGTTGGAACGCCGACTGGACCTGGGTGGCACCGAACATTCTTTTGAGTTTTGTACTTATCCGCATCGCGCGGCCTTATGTACAGATGTTTTTGCAAAATCGTGGCTGGCTCGCTTTCGTCGTTCTCGTGTCTGTCCTTCTCGCGTCGCTACCTGCAGCAGCAGAGATTGTCGACTATGGCGCGGAGGGATGGCTGTGGGCGCTGTTCGGTCTATGCCAGCGCCGATATCTTGACGGCATATCCGCGGCCACCACCGGCGGAGATCGAGGGTCGCCAGCACCCACGCTGACCGCGACAGATGCCGCTGGCCTGATGCGCCTTTTGGCCTGCTTGGTCGCTGCGGTCGTCTTCGTTTGGCAGGAACAAGAGGAATTCTCGTTTCCGGCGGTTCATTTGGTGGTCGTTATTCTTGGCCTCGGGGTTTTGTCCATCAGCCTGTGTCTATTCACACGCGGCGAGAGCCGCTTCCAACCCCCAGAGAAGGTAGCCAGCATGCTTCGCTTCATCGGGCGGCACACCCTGGAGATTTACGCTATCCAGCTTGCCGGCTCCGAACTCCTTGTAAAGTTCGTGCCCGATCTCTCGGTCTGACTCGAGACTGGAGCACTCTTGCTTCGCTTCGATATGGGATCTTAATGTTAGCTGGTACATCAGGTCTTGCTTTGGTGAATCATCTGCGACTTCCGCGATCTTCGACTTAAAAACGTGGCTCAGTGGCCCTTGCGCGCTGGGATTCACATCGCCCATCATGGTTCGCGACCCTGAAAGGAACTTCGAATCTTTGTGGAAAACCTTCCACAACAGATACCCATTTTTTGAGCTGAGGAATGTTAACTGGAAAAAGCAGTACGACACGTACAGACCCAAAATCACAAAAAAGACAAGCGATGATGAGCTTTTCGATATCTTCTGCCAGATACTCGATCCGTTGAATGACGGGCATATCGAGCTAAAGGTTAGGGGAGGCGGGCATCAGAGGGCACGATATTTCAGTCCAGAAAAAAAGCCTAAATTTCATCAAGAATTTACAAAACGAGAGATCAAGCAACTTTTCAAGACGACCGAGAAGTCTCTTATCAGCCATGGATTCGACAGGCCTAGGGAGACCAAGGCTTGGATGCTTCACTACTGCAGGTCCAGCAAATTTGGCTACATTCGCATCTTAGAGCTGGAGAGGATTAAAAAGCGAAGTCTGACTGCCGCTCTTAACAAGATTGCTCGTGATTTCAGATCTCTGAAAGGTATCATCATCGATATTCGTGATAACCCCGGCGGGGAGGACAGCATTGCGATCACCATCATCAATCGCTTTTGCGATCATAAACGCGTTGCCTTCCACAGGAAGACCAAGATTGGTCCAGGCAAGAATGACTTTACGCCCCTGAAAACCTGGTACCTCGAACCGCAAGGTGACGTACAATTTACCGGTCCGATCGTGCTCTTGACCTGTGATTCTGTTTTTAGCGGTGGAGAGGCCTTTGCTTTGGCGATAAAGCAGTTGCCCCACGTTACAATTCTAGGCGATCGCACAAACGGAATATTCTCGTATCAACTCGAGAAGAAGCTACCCAATGGCTGGGAGTATCGTCTGTCGTACCAAGTATATCTCTCGACCGACATGGTGTGCTACGAAGGAAAAGGTGTACCAGTCGATATCAAGTTGTTAAACAAGAAGGCTGATATCGAAAACGGTATCGATCCATTGATTACCCGCGCGATTAAAGTGTTAATGTCTAAAAAACGCAGGTGCAGTGAGAGATGATTGATTGCGCACGCGGACCGACCTTATGAGCGCGCGGAACCTCCGAAAACGTATTGCGCCCATGTACGAAAGTTGCTCGACAGGCCACAACCTGATGGTGGGCCACCGCAATGCGGCTGGCACCGTCGACAACTTGTTTGGACTATTCAGCATCAAAGCATTCACAGCTTGCCTTCCCTGTGACCCAAGAGGTCGCGAGGCAAGAAAAAGACAAACAAGCAACATATAGCAGAACCCACCGCGAATAGTTTGACTACGTCAAATAGCGTCATCGATAGGCGCTCTACCAACAACGCGGCCAAATTGTCTCCGATGGCGGCGCCTACGTTCGACGCACTCATAAACACTGCAAACCCAAATGCGGCAGAAGAAGATAACGTTGATATAACCGCAGAATGCATCAACGCCAATGTGCCTATACCGAATAGAAAGCCACCTAGAAATTCAACGGTGACCGCAGCTGGAACAGACGTATAAAAAAGGTAACTTACTATTCCAATGGAGGGGCCTAGTGTTCCCAAAACAAGGAGCCATTGCATCGGCAATTTGCGGCACAAGAATTGATAGAGAACCGAAGCCAACAAGCCGCCAACTGCGTTAACGGCCCGAAGATACCCGATTTCGATATCGGAGAGAGGGAGTGCGTTCTTCTGATAAAAATAAAGAGGCGTTTCGAACGATTGCGGAATGTTGGAGACGAGCAAAAAAAGTGAAAGCAGCCACATAGTTCGTGAATTTAACGCCAGCCTGAGATCGCGTAGACCGTGTTTGGTTCCAACAATTGTTGATTTGTCTTGAATAGGCTCTGCAACGCCTACAGCTGCGACAGGCGCTATAGCAACGGCAATCATGGCGCCGACTATTGTTGCCGCGCCAATCGGGAGTCCAGCGAGATATCCTGCAAGAGGGCCTGCAATCAGAATGCATGCATTCTCAACAAATGTTTGGGAAGAGACTAGTCGTCCTTCAGCCCTTAGAAGCTTACCCCGTTCGACAAGAAAGCCACCCAACACAGTGCTTCCAATTACTAGCATTGACTGCATCGCAACTACGGTAAGCAATAACAAGAAATAGGAACTCGAAACGATCCCGAGGAAGAGCCAAAGTGCAGCCGTTAGGAGCGCGCTAATAATTAGATAGTGGCGCCGATGCGTTCCGAAGAGGGCAACATTGTCGACAAGAAGACCAGCCAATGGCTTCAGATACCAGGCAAGCCCGCCGATGCCAAAAAGCATCGCCATGTGCCATTCGGAAACACGAAGCTCATCTTTCAGCAAATGACGTATCGGTAAGTCGAGGAGATCAGGTTGAGCGAGAGAGGTAGAAATAATTCCCGCTGCAATGATTAGCCTCGATAAGAGCAGTTGGTCGTTTAGGAATACCATAGCAAAAGCTCACCTAAACGAGGCTATTGCAGAGCAGCAACATAACCATGCTTCTTGCGGTGCTGACCGGACCGATAGGCATGGAACAAGCGGATAGTGCCTGTGTCTTCTAATAGATCGACGCCATAATGGCAAAATCGAGAGTGGTGCCGACATGCCTCAATTTCCTGGATGCCGTGGCTAGCAGGAAGGTAGCAACAGCCGGCAGAGCCCTGTCACGCACGATTGCCAAAAGATAAAGATAGCTGGCGGAGCGGCTAATCGAAGTATCGCTCGAGAGTTCCGGCTCGCCGAACATCCAAAGTTACACAATGGGGGCCGCCACCCAGCATTTTCGAATGCCGTAATCTGAGAGGAATGACATCGATGCCTTCCTTCTCCAGAAGCCTTATGAGAGTAGGCTGGTTTTGATCGACGACGACCAGATTCGGATTGATGCTGAATGCGTTCATGTCGATCCAGTCGCTACCGATTGATTTCGACAGATAGTCAGCTTTGTACCGATCGGTATTCTCCATCGACGGACTGTAAATGACTTTCCACCGTTTCAAGATCTTGGGCAGCGTCTTGTCGTTGACGCGTGCCGGATTGGCGAGGACCAAGCCGGGACGCAAGGCCACAAGGGTAGAATCGATATGGCTCCCGTAATAGACGTCCTTGAAGAAATGGATCCGAAATTGCTCCCCCAGAATCGATTGAAGCCAGCGCCCGCCCAATTCGTTGCCTGTGGCGCTCACAAGGTAGATCAAATCACGGCCGAAACGAAGCACGTTTGCTGCATCGAATGCCGGCTCATCGTCGCGCGGTATGGGCTTGTTCAGATCGGCACCCTCGAAGAGCGAGTCCAACAGCATGGGCTTGGGGGCGCTGTACCACTTTGCGCCCGATTTCATGTAGTCTATTAGCAGGGCGCGATAGCTGAACGTTTCCTGTGCGCGACTTCGGATGACATTGGGCGTTTCGATGATGTGATCGCCGATCACCAGCAGCACGTCACGGGGACAATAATTATAGTATCCCTGAGCCTCCCAATGGATGGTGGAGAATTTGGCGTGATGCGGCCATGTCTGCGGCCGCTTGACGGCGATACCGAGGCCTTCAAGGATTTGGACAAACCCGTCCAAATCCTCCTGAGTTTCTTCAATGATCTGTTGCGGGAAGGGCCCGCGAGGTATTTCGGCTACAGGCCGGTCGGGAAATTCTGCGAGCTGGGTGCTCAAGTCAGCCGTAGGGAACCGCGCATTGAGTGGATTGCCAATGATGACCTCCTCTAGTTGATCCCACTCATTGCAACTCCACACCGTTGACATTCAAATTGTCCTTCAGCCTCTCACCATCGCGCAGAATTGCTAAAGAAGTCGGGTATGGCAATCGCCGCGCCGGATGATATTGCGGCCTCGAGCACAAAATTGCCGACCGCGAGATCAAGAACACCAAGCCCAAATGGCGAGAATATGCGGGGCCTGCCGTAGTCCGGTTTGACTTTCTTCTCTAAAACATCGACCAAAGTACCCGAGACAAAGGACCTGCTTCCCGTCGCGATTTCCGCTAGATGAGGCGACGTTCTCGCCTTCAGGCAATGATCGACGTCGTCGACGATGTTTTGCGACTCAAGAATCACATTCACGCAAATGTCCCGCAGCGATAGGTGGATGACAGTGGGCGAGTGCGCGAACAGCTTCTCGTCTGCAACATAGGGTTCCGGTGCGGTCGTCGCGAAAACTATCAAGGACGCGTGGCCTACGGCGTCTTCCAAGCGATCTTGAATGTCTGCTTTGAGATTGTGCTCCTCCCGAAGCCACTTGCTGAACAGCTCCGCCTCCCTGCGGTCCAGATCGTGCAAGCTGATTTTCCGAAAGTTCCAATTTCTGAACAGGAGCCACTCGACGGTTGCGCGCGCGATAACCCCCGTTCCAACTACTGCAAGAGCTCCCTTGAACGGGTCGGGGGAAATATGCTCCGCGGCCAACGCGGCAGACGTTGCGGTGCGTGTCGCGCTGATCAGCGATGCCTCGATGCAGGCCAGCGGATAACCCGTGGTGGCATCGTTCAAGATCAAAACCGCCGACGCCCGGGCCAAGTTGCTGGCCCTGTTTTCCGGGAAGCTTGAAATCCACTTGATACCGCTCTTTTGAATCGCACCACCAATATGGGCGGGCAACGCGATGATGCGAGCGCTCGGCTTGTCCGGATATCGCAGGAAGTAGCTGTCCGGGTTGAGAGTGTTGCCGGACGCGTGAAGGCGGTAGGCCGTCTCGACGGTGCCGAAAATCTGCCACCGATGGTCGTCAATGATGCTCCTAACAGCCGAACCGGAAACAACGTGGAATGTCGGAGCAGATGGCACAATTATTTTCCGCCTAGACTCTGACGGTTTCTGCGGACGGGCTCAACGAGCTTGCGGCGAGCGCAAGAGTGTTCGGTGGATTGGGCATTTCCTTCGGCGCCCACGAACGCGTGAACCCGCGCAGACTTGTTGACACCCGCCGCGATGACGTTCGCCACCCAGATCGGGTCGTAAATAGTGTCCAGGTATTTGTCGCCGAAATCGGCCGACAGAGCGACGATGGTCTCGCCACGCCCAAACTCCGGAGCCAGTTGTTGCACTGCGGCCAGAACCGATCCAGTGCTTCCCCCAACGAGCAGATGATAATCTCGAACGAAGGAAAGACAGGCTTCGACGGTCTTCTCTTCCGTCACCGCCACGATTCTGTCCGGCTTGGCGAGATCCGCAAGGACGGGTCGTACGCTCGTTCCGATGCCGGGGATGTTTCTCTTTGCTGGCGCGCCTCCGAACGTGATGGAGCCTACCGGTTCGACGGCGACAATCGTGATGTTCGAGAATTTCTGACGAATCCGCTCCGAGATTCCGGCAAGTGTGCCTGTCGTTCCGGTCCCGACGAAGACCCAATCGACACGATCGAATTCACGCATGATCTCATTCGCCGTTTGCTCCGCATGCGCTTTCTTGTTGGCGACATTGGCGTATTGATTGAGCCAGAGGGCATTTGGATTCGAGTTCAGGATCTGATTGATTTTCTTCAACCTGCTTCCCAGGTACCCTCCCACGGCGTCCCGCTCTTCCACGACGACGACCTTTGCCCCATAGAGCTCCATCCCCCGTATGGTGGCACGATTGGCATTCGGGTCGGTCACGCAAACGAATTTGTAGCGTTTCGCGGCGCAGACGAGGCTCAGGGCGAGGCCGAGATTGCCGGAGGATGACTCGACTATGACGGTCTCGTCTGTCCTGGCGACGCCTCTCTGCTCCAGGTCCTCGACAAGAGCGATAGCA
>Ga0207788_1000075_pt1 | contig 15452 bp, 15 predicted proteins | sample LuqExpMetageno79_FD_187836 | JGI IMG/M metagenome (GOLD analysis project Ga0207788, IMG submission 187836) | Tropical forest soil microbial communities from Luquillo Experimental Forest, Puerto Rico - Sample 79 (SPAdes) | ecosystem: Environmental > Terrestrial > Soil > Tropical forest ... | reverse complement strand
TTCGTGCCCCCTCAAGATCGATATGTGCCTCATAAAAAATTTTTGAAAAACAACCCCATGCAAAGTAGCGTCATTAAAAATTAGCTAAAAAAGTGCTTACAACCAATCGCGAGCAGCGCTTTCTTATTATTAACCTTCATTAACCTTCGTAACGACATTTTCGGTTGCGATCTGGAAGATAAACCGCGGGTTTGGCCGCCGCGCATCGACAGTTCCGCCGCCTCTGTCGTGCGATTTTTGAAATAATAACAACAAATTTTTGGAACTATGCCGATGGATGCGATCGCCCTCGAAAAAAAGTACTGCGCGCACAACTATGAGCCGTTGCCGGTCGTGCTGACGCGCGGCCGGGGCGCACATCTTTGGGATATAGCGGGTCGGCGTTACGTCGATATGATGTCGGCGTACTCGGCGGCGAGTCACGGTCACGGTCACCCGCGCATCCTTGCGGTCCTCGCGGCACAGGCGCACCAGCTAGCAGTCCCGTCTCGCGCCTACTACAACGACCGGCTTGGGCCCTTCCTGAAGGAGTTGTGCTCGGTGACCGGCCTCGACGCTGCGCTGCCGATGAACACCGGGGCGGAGGCGGTCGAGACGGCGATCAAGGCAGCGCGGCGATGGGGCTATCGCGTTAAAGGAATTTCACGCGACCAAGCCGAGATCATAGTCGCCCAAGGAAATTTCCATGGCCGCACAACGACGATCGTTGGCTTTTCCTCCGAACCTGATTATCGCGACGGCTTTGGGCCATTCACGCCCGGATTCCGCTCGGTTCCGTTCGGCGACCTTGCCGCTATGGAGCGCGCGATCGGTCCCAATACTGCTGCCGTGCTCATCGAACCCATTCAGGGCGAAGCCGGCATCATCGTGCCGCCGCAGGGTTGGCTGGAGGGCGTGCGCAGGATCTGCGATGCCCAGGGTGTCCTTCTGATCCTCGACGAGGTGCAGTCGGGTCTCGGCCGGACCGGCGCCTGGTTTGCGTATGAGCACGAACACATCCGCCCGGACGGACTCATTCTGGGCAAGGCGCTGGGCGGCGGCATTCTGCCGGTGTCTGCATTTGTCGGCCGCCAGGACATCATGGACGTGTTCACGCCGGGCTCTCATGGTTCTACCTTTGGCGGCAACCCCATAGCCGCAGCAGTCGGGCTTGAGTCGCTTAAGGTCATTCGTGATGAAGGCCTGGTGGAGTGTAGCCGCAAGCTCGGTGCTCACCTGCTTGCGCGACTGCGGGCGATCCGCAGCCCGGCGCTGAAGGAGGTGCGCGGGCGCGGGCTCTGGGTTGGCGCTGAATTCGACCCGCAGATCGCTAGCGCGCGACTGGTGTGCGAGCGCTTGCTTGCCAAGGGCGTACTCTCCAAGGAAACCCATGACACCACCGTCCGATTGGCGCCGCCGCTTGTCATTGCACGGACCGATCTCGACTGGGCGCTCGATCGCTTCGAGGAAGTCGTGGAGGAACTGTCGCCGCGGCGCCGTCCCGTGGCCGCGTAAGGAGCTTGAATGATGCCCGCACAACCGCGGCCCCGGTTCCTGATGTGCAGACCCGAGCACTTCGCCGTTACCTACAAGATCAATCCATGGATGGATCCAAACTGCTGGGCGAGCGATAAGCATCGTCTTGCTTCACTGTCGTGCCGGGAGTGGACGCAATTGCACGACTGCCTCGCTGATTGCGGGGCTGAAACAGAACACGTTCATCCCGCGCCTGGCATGCCGGATCTTGTATTCACCGCCAATGCCGCCGTCGTGCTCGACGGCAAGGCGCTGTTGTCGCGCTTCCGCTACCCGCAACGGCAGCCCGAGCAGGCGCGTTTCGAGACTGCCTTCAAGAAACTTGTCCGCCGCGGCGTGATCGAGGTGGTCAGGAAACTCCCGCCTGGATTGGTGCTCGAAGGCGCCGGTGACTGCGTCTGGGACAGCGCACGTAAGCTGTTTTGGATGGGTCATGGCCCGCGCTCGGATCGCTCTGCGCGGCACATTGTTGCCAACGAATTCGGGGTTGAGGTGATCGCGATCGAGCTTGCCGATTTGCGCTTCTATCACATGGATACCGCATTATGCCCGTTGACAGGCGGAGATGTCATGTACGTGCCGGGCGCTTTCACCAAATCCGGGCTAAGGACCATTAGAAAACTTGTCGAGCCGTCCAAAAGGATAGAGCTCTGTGACGTCGATGCAGTTCAGTTTGCCGCAAACGCTGTGTGCATTAGCGAAACCGTCATCTTGTCAGGATGTAGCCACGATTTGCGGAGGGATTTGCAGCAGAGAGGTTACCGCGTTGTAGCTGTTCCATTGCACTCATTTCTACGTAGTGGAGGAAGTGCATTCTGCCTGACGCTCCGGCTCGATCTTCGTTCGACCGAATCGACGTCAATCCGACACTCAATTGCTGCCTGATAAGGGCCTTGCAGTTGCTCGCAGCTAAGATGCGTTAATACGGCGTCACTTCGCTATTGGCTTGAGATAAGACAGATTCTGATTGATTGACAGGCATTCCCGTGAACTGGACTGGGCCAAAGCAGATGGCTCGCTGGAAACAAGTTGTGCACCTGCAGGCATCCAGCCGCAGTAACCTACTATCAGAAGAAAGCCACGTTCTGCGCGGGTAAGAAAATACGTCGTACAAGCTATTTTAAGCTGTTCGATGTTTGGAGCATTCTTCATCACAGTTTATTCCGCCTCAAATGTTTGCAGATTCCTAACAGGCTCGGCCGATAGCGACAGATTGCGGGCACAGAACCGCTCTAGAACCGATCTAATCCGAATATCATTGCCGTTTGAGGCTAAGAATGTACTCGATTAATTCCTCGGTATCCGCCTCCGAAACTATCAGATTCGGCATTCCCTTGTGATTTGAACGAAGGAATACTCTCAAGGAGAGAGCGGTAGTCGATGGCAAGTTGGCGATAGCGGTTAAGGTTGGAATGTCTTGGCGGGGGCGGGGCTGTTCCCCGGTGATCCGATGACAGGAACTACAGAGCTCCAACGCCACCTGGCGTCCTAAAGACTGATCGCTCTCAACAGGGGCTTGAGCGAAGGCTCTGATCGGGACTGCGAAAGTTGTGGCAATGAAGAGACTTAGAATCACGGTAAGTCGCATGTGGTCACCATAGTGCAATCGGGGGCAGTGCGCGCAACTCCTACTTCATTGATGTGCGAGAAGATATGGATTTATCTGCTGCGTGCCTGACTATTTGATCACGTTGTGATTCCGAAGTACTGTTTGCACTGCGGTTTGCATCTCGGCTTGCATCGGCTGCATCAGTGGCACTAGCACTGTGCTGCTAAAATCACCCATAACCTTAGGCATCAACGAAAGAGCCTTGCTGCCGCTCGGCGTCTTGTAGAACGCCGCAATGTCTCGAAGCTCGCTGGCGGAAAAATACCTGGCGTAGATAGCGGGTGCCTTTTCGAGACCCTGAGCCACATATTTCTTGGTAATCCTTTCAAGCTCACTGAACAGTTCGGTCTTGGTGGCATCATCGATCTTGCCTTGGAACGACGCTTCGAGATTTGCTGACATAGGTTTGAGCATCTGGGAGGTCATGTCATCCAGAAGCGACGTTGATAAGAGTTCGACGAGCTTCTGCGCTTCGGGAAGCGCCGGCTCCTGAGCCGAGGCGGACGAAGCAAAAATAACAAAAAGGACCGCTAGAGCAGGAACGAGACGCATGGTGTACCTCCTGGAACGTAAAAGGACCTGATAGTATGAGGGCGCTTTTACATGACAATTTGGGGCGGGGTGATCGCGACTCACTTTTGCCGTAGAGCTCGAGCGAGTTCGGCGGCGATAGTCACTGCATTTGGTGTATCGGAATGAACACATACAGTCTTTGCTTTGACGGCAATGTCCTGACCGGCTGTCGTGGTGACCACGCCGTCGCGTAATGCTCGCAGGGTGCGCTCGCGAGCCTTTGCTGGATCGACCGGCTCATGCACTCGGCTTAAGATCAGGTTTCCAGCGCCGTCATATTCCAGGTCGGCGTAAAATTCCGGTATCAACTCAACGCCATGCTCGCGGTAAGCTATTTCGTGCTCCGTGAAAGCCATGCCGAGAATGGGCACGCCGAAAGGGCGTACCGCAATGGCTATTGCCCCGGCGATGACGCGATCACGCGCAGCCATGCCATACAACGCACCGTGCGGTTTAACGTGATTGAGCGGCATATTCTCTGCTTCGAGAAACGCCATGAGAGCGCCGGTTTGGTACGTTACTAAATCGGTCACTTCCTCTGGCGTGACCGCCATGGCGCGGCGGCCGAAGCCCTGCAGATCCGGCAGCGACGGATGAGCGCCGACTTTCACCCCGTGCCGTTTCGCCAACTGCACCGTGGCACGCATGATGCTTGGATCAGAGCCGTGAAAGCCACAAGCGACATTTGCAAGGTCGATTAGCGGCATCAGTGCTGCATCATCGCCCATGCGATAGAGGCCGAAGCCTTCGCCCATATCGCAATTGATGGTCGCGTGCATGCGTGTGCTTCCCATCTAATCCGATAATAGTCCGCTCGCAGGTCTTCCGACGGAGATTCGACAATATGCTTATTGTTGCCACGTGCCACTGGCAACGGCCATGAAGCTCCGACCGGGACCCGGCCTCAGCCAAAGCTGTGCTGATTCCTGTGTTTCAAAGATGAACTCCGATAAAGGAACTTTTCTGAGGTGAATGCCGCAGGTTACACACCACTCAATTGCGACGCGGCGTGGCGATCGTCCGGCAGTCCCGCGGGCATTCTCGAATCTCAAGATGGCGAGGGCGAGTCTCAAGTCGAGCGAAGGCCACATGAGATCCTATGAAGGGATTCGCGCTTCGGTTCTAAATTCTAATTGCAGTCGACAAGGGCGTCCAAATTATCCCATGGCAATTAGGCTCCGCCGCTCGCGTCTCGAGGTGATCTCGGTGCGAAGGGTAATAAGTGCAAACACCGCCCAGCCGCCATGGAAAAGAACTCCGGCCGCGATCACTAAGCCGCCCGGAATCGGGCCAATGGCAGCACGTTCCCAAAGTTCAGCGAGGGTCGTTAGCGGCTCAGGATGGATGGCGAGTTTGCCGTAGTACGCAATGGCCTGGATGACGAAAATCCAAGCGTAAGTGCGCCGAAGGCGCCGGCCGATCGCGCGGGCAAAGCTAATGTGATAACGCGGGTCGATGTAGTCTTGCGCCAGCAAATTGGTCCAGCCCGAATCAACCCGCACGCCATTGCCCGTGATCATCGGTGCGTAGAAGTCGGTTTCGAGCAAACGCGCGCGGGCGCGCCAGACGTTAAAATAACGATAGCGCCGCGCCTCGAACAAAAGGAAGACGCTGACAAGAAGACCGACGAGCACCATTGGTAAGGGTGAGGCCTCAGAGCTACTGAAGGTTGCCGACAGCGCAATGCCCGTTGTGACCACTGCCCAGTTCGTCGAGCTGTCGAGACGCGTGCGCCAGACAGTGCTCCGGTAGACTTCGCCTCGGTAGAGATGGGCAAGTGCGCCTATTTCTGCAGCGCTGAATTCAGCCTTTTGGCTGGTCGGGAGTGCAGGTTTCGCATCGGGCAAGGTCATTGATCAGTACCCCAGGAAGTTGCGATTTGAGAAGGGGCGCAGGCCGCCCCGGGATGAGAGAAGACGCGAATTATGCGGCATTCGAGTTCGAACGAGTCTTCCAATGCGTAGGTCAATTGTGAGTACAAATCTTAGCGTGAGCGCCGGCCGCGGAAAACTGCAAAGACGCCTCAGTTTGACGCCGTGAATGACGACTCGCCGCGAAGGGTGCTCGAGTACACGTTCATGCGATGTTCGCGGCGGAATCGAAGTCCACGGATTTTCCATGAGTCGAAGCGCGATGTTTGCGTATTGTTCTGCCAGCAAACTGCCGACACACAGAATCCCGCGGTTAAAAAACATTGATTTCAGCAGGTTTCATGGTGCTGCCGGAGTGGATTGAACACTCGACCTCCCCCTTACCAAGGGGGTGCTCTACCACTGAGCTACGGCAGCGCTGAGGCTGAGCGAATATCTGATCATTCTATTCCTGTCGAGCGGCCGCTTGCCGGCCGCGCGGCCTACTCCTATGCATGGGCGCTATGATCGAAAGAAACGGGAAATCCGGCCAGCAGCCGCGTAGCGAGCGCTTGAAGGCGGCGCTGCGCGAGAACCTCAAGCGCCGCAAGGCGCAGGCGAGGGCCCGTTCACAAGCCGCTTCCGCATCCTCCGAGCAAGATTCCGCCGGAATCGGCCAGGAAATTGCGCCATCCAAGCCGAAAGGCTAGGAAGGAACCATAAGCGGGCGGCAACATGGATCGTATTCGTATTATCGGTGGCCATCGGTTGAACGGGACCATCCAGATTTCGGGCGCCAAGAACGCGACACTGCCGTTGATGATCGCGAGCCTGTTGAGCGAGGACACACTGATCCTCGACAACGTGCCGCAGCTCGCCGACGTCGTGCTTTTGCAGCGCATCCTCGGCAATCACGGCGTCGACGTGATGATCGCCGGCAAGCGCGCGGGCGAGGATGCCAACAACGGCCGCACCCTGCACATTTCGGCGAAGCACATTGTCGACACGACCGCGCCCTATGAGCTGGTGTCGAAGATGCGGGCGAGCTTCTGGGTCATTGCGCCGCTGGTCGCTCGTATGGGTGAGGCGAAAGTATCGATGCCAGGCGGCTGCGCAATCGGCACGCGGCCGGTCGATCTCCTGATCATGGCGCTGGAGAAGCTCGGCACCGAAATCGAGGTCGAAGGCGGCTACGTGATTGCGCGTGCGCCCAAAGGATTGTGCGGCGCCGAGATCAATTTCCCGAAAGTCACAGTCGGCGGTACCCACACCGCGATCATGGCGGCTTCGCTGGCGCACGGCACCACCGTGATCGAGAACGCCGCGCGCGAGCCGGAGATCGGCGATGTCGCCGATTGCCTCAACAAGATGGGCGCCAAGATCTCCGGCGCCGGCACGTCGCGCATCGTGATCGAGGGTGTTCCGAAGCTGCATGGTGCGCGCCACACCGTGCTGCCCGACCGTATCGAGACCGGCACCTATGCGATGGCGGTCGCGATGACTGGCGGCGACGTGCTGCTGCAGAACGCGCGGCCGGAGCTGCTACAGGCGGCCCTCGACGTGCTCGGCCAGGCCGGCGCGACCGTGACGCCGACCAACGAAGGCGTCCGCGTCGCCCGCAATGGCGCGGGGCTCATGCCTGTTGAGGTGACCACCGCGCCGTTCCCGGGTTTCCCCACCGACCTGCAGGCGCAATTGATGGCGCTGATGACGCGCGCCCACGGGACCTCGCACATCACCGAGACGATCTTCGAGAACCGCTTCATGCACGTGCAGGAGCTGGTGCGGCTCGGCGCCCATATTCATCTCGACGGCGAGACCGCCACCATCGATGGCGTGCCGTGCCTGAAGGGCGCGCCGGTTATGGCCACCGACCTGCGCGCCTCGGTGTCGCTGGTGATCGCGGGGCTGGCCGCCGAGGGCGAGACGATGGTCAACCGCGTTTATCACCTCGATCGCGGTTTCGAGCGTGTCGAGGAGAAACTCGCCCGCTGCGGCGCCGCAATAGAGCGGCTTGGCGGCTGACGGGGGTGATGCTCTCTGAAGAGGCGATGGTGGACTTTAGACAAGACCGGCCTGTTCGTGCCGGACAGCCGCATCAACCTTGCCACCGGCGCGATTTGGCTGATCGGTTGGGTCAGCCGTTATTTCGTACCAAGTCTCTGAAACGCGCGCTCGCACGGCCGGGGTCAGCACGCACGCGATCCCGCTGATCAGCGCCGTGCGTGAAACCGAGCAGCAGAACGAGCATCTTGAACCCATTGACGGCTTTTCCTACGTAGGACTCTATTGGGGAACCGACGTCATGGACCAGCTCAAATTCGTTGTCCTCGACGAGGAGGATCTCGAGGTCGTTTCGACCCATCTGCAGGACGCCGTAGCCAGAGTCGCCGACGTGTTGTGGCGACCGCAGGAAAAGCGCCTGGTCCTCGCGGTTAACCGATTTGATTGGGAAGAGGCCCACTCAGGTTGCCGCGAATACCACCGGCGCCGGGCGGCGCTGCGCTTCGAGCGGGTGCTGTCGTGTAAGTGCCGCAGCCTGGACCCGGTCGGCAAAGATACTGTGCTCAACCTCCTGGCGGTCGAATTTGCCGAAACGGAGGCGCCTTCAGGTATCGTAACGATGACCTTCTCGGGCGGTGCGACCCTACGGCTTGAGGTCGAGTGTCTGGAGGCCGAATTGACCGATCTGGGGCCGTCCTGGATCACGGCTGCTTGCCCGGTCCACGCGGTAGCGGCTGAGGGTCCGCCGGAGGATGCCGCCTAGCCACCAGCCAGACATTTCGGTTTAGAATTCTGTGCGCGACGCGCGTCGGCGAAGGTTCCGGTGGCGTAAGTCTCTTAGTGGGGATGACGCCATGCGAGGTCACCCATCAACGGGCACAAGAAGTCGCCAATCACGGGCATAAAAAAATAAGAAGAAAATGCAGTCCGACAGACTACCGACAAGGCTTTGTTCTTGCTGCCAACCGTCGGCAGGAATGAGTTGACGCAGAGGCGCGCATCACCCATTGACCTGTCGTTCGGGGAGTGACCCGGCAGGACCCGGCCATGCCACTGCGTTTGGACAGCCAGAGCGCGGACTTTCCGACGCGTTTTCGCGCCTTTTTGGGCGTGAAACGCGAGGCGACGCAGGACGTTGAGCAAGCCGTGCGCGCCATCATCGCGGACGTGCGCGCCCGCGGCGACCGCGCGCTGACCGAGCTGACCGCCAAATATGACGGGGTCGACCTGGCCAAGGCCGGCCTGCGCGTGACGGCGGCCGAAATTGATGCCGCCGACAAGTCCTGCGATGCCGAGGCGCTCGCCGCGCTCAAGCTCGCGCGTGACCGCATCGAGGCCTTTCACCAACGCCAGCAGCCGCGCGACACGCGGTTCACCGATCCGCTCGGCGTCGAGCTGGGCTCGCGCTGGAGTGCGATCGAAGCAGTCGGGCTTTACGTGCCGGGAGGGACCGCGGCCTACCCGTCCTCGGTGCTGATGAATGCGGTGCCGGCCAGGGTCGCCGGAGTGCCGCGCCTAGTCATGGTGGTGCCGACGCCGGACGGCAAGCTCGCGCCGCTAGTGCTGGCAGCGGCCAGGCTGGCTGGGGTCGATGAGATCTACCGAATCGGCGGGGCGCAGGCGGTAGCGGCGCTTGCCTACGGCACCGAGACAATCGCGCCGGTCGCCAAGATCGTGGGACCGGGCAACGCCTACGTGGCGGTCGCCAAGCGGCTTGTTTTCGGAGATGTCGGCATCGACATGATCGCCGGCCCGTCCGAAGTGCTGATCCTCGCCGATAAGACCGGCAATGTGGATTGGATTGCTGCCGACTTGCTGGCGCAGGCCGAACACGACGCTAGCGCACAATCGGTTCTTATCACCGACGATGCCGCGCTCGCCGCGCAAGTGGAGAAGGCGGTGGAATCGCAACTCAGGACGCTCGAGCGCGCCAGCGTTGCCGGCGCCTCATGGCGCGACTTCGGCGCCATCATCACGGTCGGCAAGCTCGACGACGCCATTACGCTGGTTGACCGCCTGGCGCCCGAACATCTCGAGATTATCGCCGTCGACGCGGAGCAGCTTGCAGCGCGCATCCGCAATGCCGGAGCGATCTTCATCGGCGCGCACACGCCGGAGGTAATCGGCGATTACGTCGCCGGCTCCAACCACGTGCTGCCGACCGCCCGCTCAGCACGCTTTTCATCCGGTCTCGGCGTTACCGATTTCATGAAGCGCACCTCGCTGCTCAAATGCGGGCCCGAGCAATTGCGTGCACTGGGGCCCGCTGCGATTACGCTCGGCGAGGCCGAGGGCCTCTCCGCCCACGCGCGCTCAGTGGCCATCCGGCTCAATCAACGATGAGCCCGACGAAATCAAAAGCTGCCAACAAGCAGCGCCTGGTCAAGGTGACGCTCGACGAAGAGTCGATTGGGCGCTCGAACGAGGATGTCGAGCATGAGCGAGAGGTCGCCATCTACGATCTGCTCGAGCAGAACTCGTTTGCACCGGTCGGGCATGACGGCGGTCCATATATCTTGCATTTGAGCATCAACGCCAACCGGCTGGTGTTCGATATCCGCGAGGAAGACAACACGCGGGTGATGGCGCATCTGTTGTCGCTCTCGCCGCTGCGCCGCATCGTCAAAGACTACTACATCATCTGCGACAGCTATTATCAGGCGATCCGCACCGCGACGCCCGACAAGATCGAGGCGATCGACATGGGCCGGCGCGCCATTCACAACGACGGCTGCTCCATTTTAATGGAGCGACTGCAGGACAAGGTGAAGATCGACATCGACACCGCGCGCCGCCTGTTCACGTTGATCTGCGTCCTGCACTGGAAGGGCTGAGCGCGTGGAGACTGAGCGCCGCTCGCGCCCCCAGGCGGTGCTGTTTGCGTGCGGCATGAATGCGATCCGCTCGCCGATGGCGGCCGGTCTGTTGCGCCAGCTCTACGGCAAGATGCTCTACGTCGCCTCCGCCGGCGTGCGGAAGGGCTATCTCGATCCGCTCGCGGTCGCGGTCATGGAAGAAATTGGTGTCGATATCGCCCGGCATGAGCCGGTCACTTTCGAGGAGCTGGAAACGCTGGAGGGGCTCAATTTCGATTTGATCGTGACGCTGTCGCCGCCGGCGCATCACAAGGCGCTGGAGCTGACCCGCACCAACGCGGCGAGTGTCGAATACTGGCCGACGGTCGATCCCACCAGCGTTGAGGGCACGCGCGAGCAGCGGCTTGAGAGCTATCGCGCAGTGCGGGACGAGTTGATGGCGCGTATTCGCGAGCGCTTCGGCGCGCCGAGTGTGGGCAACGAGTGATAGCTCGGGTTGTGAAAATAGCCCCCTTCCGCTAATTTCCGCCCGCATTCGCAAAGGTTTAACCCGACCAACCGGCGCCGCCTGACCGATGATCGGCCGACCCAAATTCGTGCTTGCGTCCGGCTCTCCGCGACGGCTCGCCCTGATCAATCAGGCCGGCATTGAGCCGGACGCGCTCAAGCCCGCCGATATCGACGAGAGCCCGCGTCGCGGTGAGATCCCGCGCGCGCATGCCAACCGGCTGGCGCGCACCAAGGCGGAACTGGCCCTCGCCAACGTCAAGCTCGATGACGAATTGCGCGGCGCCTATATTCTCGCAGCCGACACTGTGGTAGCGGTCGGGCGGCGCATCCTGCCGAAGGCCGAGCTGCTCGACGAGGCGGCGCAATGCCTGCGTCTGCTATCGGGCCGCAATCACCGCGTCCATACCTCGATCTGCCTGGTGACCCCGCGGGAGGCGTTCCGTCAGCGCATCGTTGAGACGCGCGTTCGTTTCAAGCGGTTGTCGCTGGAAGACATCGAGGCCTATCTTGCCTCCGGCGAGTGGCGCGGCAAAGCCGGTGCCTACGCAGTGCAGGGGATTGCCGGCACCTTCGTCGTGAAGATCGTCGGCTCCTTTACCAACGTGGTTGGTCTGCCCTTGTACGAAACCTTGAGCCTGCTCGGTGGCGAGGGTTATCCGATCCGCTTCGGCTGGCTTAACGCGGTTTAGCATTACGCGCGGGGGCGCCTCGTGAACCTCGCCCTGTGGCTCCAGCGTTCCGGTCTTAGTCATCCCGCGCAGCCGGCGTGTGCCATCGGTACGCGCGTGGTGGCGAGCTACGGCCAATTGGCCAAACGAGCTGCGCAGCTAGCCGGCGCTTTGCGCGAGCGGTTGCGGCTTGCGCCCGGCGAACGCGTCGCCATCGTCGCGAAGAACTCGCCATACTATCTCGAAATCCTCTGTGGCATCTGGCACGCGGGTCTCGCCGCTGTGCCAACCAACGCTAAACTGCATGGTTCCGAGCTCGGCTATATCCTCGAGCATTCAGGCACGCGCGTGTGTTTCGCCTCGCCCGGCCTCGATGCCGAGATCGCCCCGCACGCCCCGAAAAACCTTGAGCATCTGATCGCCATCGGCAGCGCCGGATATGAGCAATTGTTCACCGCCGATGCTGCGGCGTTGACGCCGCGCACGGGCGATGATCTCGCCTGGCTGTTCTATACGTCAGGCACTACCGGCAAGCCGAAGGGCGCGATGCTCACGCACCGCAACCTGCTGTGCGCGAGCCATGCCTACGCGACGGAGGTCGATACCGTGGCGCCGGGCGACGCCATTCTGCACGCGGCGCCGATGAGCCATGGCTCTGGCCTCTACATCATGCAATATGTGGCGCGGCTCGGCGTGCAGGTGACGCCGGAGAGCGGCAGCTTCGAGCCGAAGGAGATATTCGCCCTCTTTGACGCATGGCCGCGCACGTCGATGTTCGCGGCGCCGACCATGATCAAGCGGCTGGTCGATTCCAACGCGGACTGCAAGGTCGAGAACATCCGCACCCTGATCTGGGGCGGGGCGCCGATGTACGTGGAGGATGCGCTCACTGCGCTTGACCGCTTCGGACCGCGGCTCGCGCAAATCTACGGTCAAGGTGAGGCGCCGATGACCATCACGACGCTATCGAAGGAAGACATCTTCGATCGCGGTCATCCGCGCTGGCGCGAGCGGCTCGGTTCCGCCGGCAAACCTTATGCCTGTGTCGAAGTTATGGTCGCGGATAGCGAGGATCGGCCAGTCAAGCAAGGGGAGCCAGGCGAGGTCCTCGTGCGTGGGGACGTGATCATGACCGGCTATTGGCAAAACGAAGAGGCGAGTGCCGCCTCCTTGCGCGGCGGCTGGCTGCACACCGGTGATGTCGGCATTTTCGATGACGAGGGCTACCTGCACCTTAAGGACCGTTCCAAGGACCTGATCATCTCCGGTGGTTCCAACATCTACCCGCGCGAGGTCGAGGAAGTGCTGCTAACCCATGGCAAGGTGCGCGAGGTGTCGGTAATCGGCCGACCGGACCGGGAATGGGGAGAGGTCGTGGTGGCCTATGTGGTCGGCGATACCAATGCCGCGGAGCTTGACGCGCTGTGCCTTGCGCGTATTGCGCGCTTCAAACGGCCAAAGGATTATGTTTTTGTCGACGCGCTGCCGAAGAACAACTACGGCAAGATCTTGAAGCGGGAGCTGCGGGCCATGGACGCCGCACGTGGATGAAGCTGAACGCAAAACAACGGGGGCACGTTGTCCGATCTGCGGCAAGCCCGTGGATGTGGCGTTCAAGCCGTTTTGCTCTAAGCGTTGCGCCGACATCGATCTCAACCGCTGGCTCACCGGCGTCTATGCCGTGCCGGTGAAGGAAGACGAAGATGAGGACGGGCAGCGACCCGCGGACGCGGACGAGGGATCGTGATCGTGCAAACCGCCGATTGGCCCGACAAGCTGTTTGCGACGCTCAAGCGCGCGAACATCCGTCAGGTTGGCTACGTACCCGACGCCGGTCATTCGCGGTTGATCGAGCGCTGCTGCGCTGATGCGGAAATCCGCGACGTGGTGCTCACTACCGAGGAGGAGGGCGTCGCGATGGCGGCCGGCGCCTGGCTCGGTGGCGAGCGCGCGGCGCTGCTGATGCAATCTAGCGGACTAGGCAATTGCGTCAACATGCTGTCGTTGATGCGTGCCTGCCGCTTTCCACTGCTGATGCTGATTACCATGCGCGGCGAATGGGAGGAGTTCAATCCGTGGCAGGTGCCAATGGGATCGATCGTCGAGCCGGTGCTTGGGCTGTGCGAGGCGGACGCCTACCGCGCGCGCACGCCCGGTGACGTGGAGAACGCCACGGAGCGTGCCGTGCAGCGGGCCTTCGGCGACGAGCGCATCGCCGCGGTGATTCTGTCGCAGGAATTGATCGGCAAGAAGGTGTGGACCAAATGAGGCTCGAACGACGCGCGGCCATGGCCACGCTGCTCGCCGATCGCGGCGACGATCTGCTGCTTGTGCCGGGGCTCGGCTCAACCGCCTGGGACGCGGCGGCGGTCGGCGATAACGACCGAAATTTCTATCTCTGGGGCGCCATGGGCGGCGCGGCAATGATCGGCCTCGGCCTGGCGCTGGCGCAGCCGAAGAAACGCGTCGCCGTCATCACCGGTGACGGCGAGATGCTGATGGGCATCGGCTCGCTCGCCACCATCGGTATTCAGAAGCCGGCCAATTTCGCCATCGTCGTGTTCGACAACGGCGTGTATGGCGAGACCGGGATGCAGCCGAGCCACACGCAGAACGGTGTTGACCTGCCCACCATTGCCCGCGCCTGCGGCATCACCAACTGTCTCGATGTGCGCGACGAGGCAGCCTTGCGCGACCTCGCCGCCCGGCTGAAGCGCTTGCGCGAGACACTATTTGCCCGCGTGCTGATCGAGGCGGCCGAGCCGCCGCGCGTGCTGCCGGAGCGGGACGGGGTTGCACTGAAGCGGCGGTTTCGCGCCTCCCTAGGGCTCTAATTTTAGAGCGAAACGCCGTTCTAGACAGTGCGGAATCGAGCCACTATAAGGCGGCGCTCTGTTTAATTCCGGCCCATCCGGGCCGGACCAGTGCCCAGGTAGCTCAGTTGGTAGAGCACGTGACTGAAAATCACGGTGTCCGTGGTTCAATTCCACGCCTGGGCACCATGAAAATCATTGATTGTCTTTTGTTTTTGCAGTCTCGCTTTGTTCAGGTGGAGCGTTAGTTTGCAGCCGGTTTGCAAATTTTGTTCGCGAGGAGTTCTCGAATTTTCTGATTGCTTCTTCAGGCAAGGCCCTTCCTTGGAGGTCCATAGCGTTCTGGCACACATCTGATGCAAGCATTAGTCGGATTGGCGGACCATGCCAAAACGGTGTGACGCTCAGCGGAAGTTGTCATCTCTAATATTTCGATGAGCATTCCGGGCACTTCACGCGCCCCTGGGCCACTTAACATCACTGATTTGTTTCTCATTTTTTGCTTTGGCCCTTTTCGCCATCTGATCAATTTGCAGGCGGTTCGCAAATTTCGTTCGCTGCGCGTTCTCGAACTTAAAGATGGCGGCTTCGGCAAGATGGCGGGTGCGAGAGAGATACTTTTCAAGAATTGCCTCGACATGCTGAAGTGTGTGACCGGTAATTGCGGCGATCTCTGGCGACGTGCATCCCGCCTCAGAGAGCATCGTCACCGCCGTCCCGCGAAGATCGTGGAAGTGAAGCCCAACGATGCCGGCAGCATCGGCTGCGTTCTTCCACGAGTGTCGGAATGAATAGGCGCGCCACGGTTGACCTTTCGCTGTAGTCAAAATCTGCGTTGATGTTTGCGGAAGTTTGTCGAGCATCCGCCGCAGCGCCTTGGTGCATGGAACGACGACGAGCCGCCCTTGCCTGCCACGCTTCCGCGACTTGCTTTGCCTCAGAGTAATCGCGGTCCCATCATAGGCGGACCAACTAAGGCGTAAGAGGTCGCCTTGGCGCTGTCCAGTATGCAGCGCCAGGATTAGTACCCGTCGCAACTCAATGGGCGCGACCCTCATGAAAGAATCGATGTGTTCGGGCAGCCATATTAGGTC
>Ga0207788_1000068_pt1 | contig 16007 bp, 11 predicted proteins | sample LuqExpMetageno79_FD_187836 | JGI IMG/M metagenome (GOLD analysis project Ga0207788, IMG submission 187836) | Tropical forest soil microbial communities from Luquillo Experimental Forest, Puerto Rico - Sample 79 (SPAdes) | ecosystem: Environmental > Terrestrial > Soil > Tropical forest ... | reverse complement strand
AATGTATGCGGACATGGGCCATTTCGGACGGCTGCCCATTCAGCTCGGATGGTTTGCGGTCGTGCTGCCCGCTCTCATGCTCAACTATTTCGGCCAGGGCGGACTGCTTCTGACCGACCCCCAGGCGGTTGAGAACCCGTTTTATCTGCTCGCACCAAGATGGGCCCATTATCCGATGGTCGCGTTCGCGACCATCGCCACCGTGATTGCCTCACAAGCGATCATCTCAGGCGCGTACTCTCTCACCCAGCAGGCGATGCAACTGGGCTTCCTGCCCCGAATGCGGGTGCAGCACACGGCGAGCCATGAGAAGGGGCAGATCTACATACCTGTGGTGAACTGGCTGCTGGCCATGGGCACGCTCGCGGCCGCGCTCGCGTTCGGCTCGTCCGACGCACTTGGCAGCGCGTACGGCATCGCCGTCTCGATGTTGATGGCGGTCACGACGGTACTTGCGGCCCTGGTCGCGCTGAAATGGGGCTACAACCCGCTCATCGTCGCAGCCGTGAACGGGTTCTTCCTCGCCATCGAACTGATCTTCGTTGCCGCGAACATGACAAAGCTCGTCGAGGGCGGCTGGTTCCCGCTGCTGATGGCCGGCGTTATTGCGTTCCTGATGCTGACGTGGCGAGCCGGGTGGCAGTTGCTTGAGCACGAGCGCTCCAAGCTTCGCCAGCGCGAGGAGGAGTTCATCGAATGGGTGCTCGCCAATCCGCCAATTCGGTTGCCAGGAGCGGCGGTGATCTTTACGGCTGCGAGCACAGGCATCCCGCTCTGCCTGACGCATCACCTGCGGCACAATCGCGTCCTGCACGAGCGCGTGCTGCTAATCGCCTCCATCACCACCGATGCGCCACGCGTGGACCCAGGGCAACGCGTCACGCTAGTGCCGGTAGGTGCCGGCATTACTCGTGTCCTCGTTCATTTCGGGTTCATGGAAACGCCGAACGTGATGGACGGACTGAAGCTCGCCTGCCTCGATCCTCAACTTCGCGGCATCGATCCGCAGAACATCACCTACTATTTCAGGCGGGTGATGGTGATCCCCAGCGAGAAGGCGTCCGGCATGGCGGTCTGGAGAAAATCCCTGTTCGCCACAATGCACCTCAACGCCAATCTCCCGGCCGCGTCGTATTTCGGAGTTCCGGCCGCCCAGGTCGTGGAGGTCGGGCTCGAAGTCGAGATATAAGCGCGCGCTCGACGTCGGACATCCGACCCATCAGCAAATCGGGTAGTCGCAGCCGATAAGGCTGGCTGCGGAAACGAAGCGCAACCCACCGAGGCTCACGTCCCAACTTTTCTTGCTTAGCGGTCAACTGCTCTTGTGGTCGCGATCAGGGGGAAAAGCTGACATGGTGCGGATATCGCACAATGTCTGCCTCCGGACCCACAGCGCACTGGCATCACGAGTCTAATAACGCTCGTGCGCTGCCGCCGATCATGCACCAGGTATTGGCATTACCGGCATGATCTCCACGGATTCGCCGGGGAAAATTGTGAAGTGTGGATGGGCTGCGAAAAGCCTTGCGGCGTCGTCGTGTGAGGCCGCTCGGACAACCGTGAAGGCTCCCATGTCATTGCTTATGTCTTCGATACCGCGTTGAGTGATCTTCTTGGTCTTACCAAGCGGTCCACCTATGGCAACTATCGCGCTCTGGTGCTTTTCGACCCATGCCTTCCACGCGGCGATTCCCTCCCGCTCCTTTGCACGCCGTTCCGCTTCGGGAAGAGCGTTCCATGCCATCATCTTTGGGCTGGTTTTGCTGCCAAGGAAAACAGCGAGATAGGTATTGTTGGCGCTCATGACTTTTCCTTACCTTTCTACTTTGCTGAGTTGAACAAGAGCTGTAGGCATAGCGCTACGGCACCCAGCCGTAGTTTATATCGGTCATGACACTGATTGCTGACTCTGGAGAAGATCGAGACTGCGATCGACGACGCTGTCCCATTGGGATGACGGGGCGTCGCCATATGCGTCGTGCCAGTTCCACCACTTGTATGGCGGCGTCTGAGGGTAGCCCTCCGGCGAGTCTTCCCACTCCTCCTGGCGCCCGAGCGCCGTCATGTCGAGGTAGCTCCAGGTGCTCCCCATCGCCTCATCGCCGCGGCTATTGATAAAGTAGGTGCGGAACACCTTGTCCCCGTCGCGGATGAATGCATTGTGGCCGTGCCATTCGTCCACGCCGAAGTCGGTGTCGAAGCTGTCCGCGATGGTGTACCACGGCATCTTCCAACCCATTCGTGCCTTCAGACGCTCGATGTCCTTCTGTGGCGCGCGCGAGGCATACGCGAGCGTGGTGTCGCGGGCGTTCAGATGGGCGAGGTGGGCGACCTGATCGGCCCCGAATGAACAGCCGCGGCAGGCATGCTCGGGCCAGCCGTAGACGCCGGCCTCGAAGAAAGCGCGGTAGATGATCAGCTGGCGACGGCCTTCAAATAGGTCGAGCAGGCTCACCTTACCCTTGGGCCCGTCGAACTCGTACTTCTTCTCCACCGCCATCCACGGCATCCGTCGACGCTCGGCGGCCAGCGCATCACGCGCGCGAGTCAAGGATTTCTCCTTCACGAGGAGCTGCTGGCGCGCGGCCTCCCACTCCTTCCGCGACACGATCGGAGGTATGTTCATTCCGAGATGTCCTTTGTGGTGCTGCATGTCTTCCGCCTTGTTCCTGTCCATGTGTCTCTCCTGTTCCTGTTTATTCTTGCACTGCCAGCGACTCACCGCAGTCGAACGCTGTGGCCGCACGGTTGTTCCGTGAACGGCCGCTACATACCGCCCTCATGCGTAATACCGGCCGCGCGAGCGCCGTTTTTGTCGGCTGGAACCGCCAAGGCCGCTCTAGCTAATGAGTCGGCGGAGATGGACGTTCCTTCGCAGTGACTTTTCGCTCAACGATTGAGCCACACCGTCATGCCGGGCTCGAAACCGGTTTGAGCACCTTGCGGATCGAGTCGCAGGCGCAGAGTGCTGCGATCATGATCGCCGATCGCGCGCTCAGCTTGCCAGGTCGCGAACGACCCGAGCGGCACCACCTCGGTGACGACGGCCGGCGTCAACTCGCGTGCGCCCGGCCGCGCCACGTCGACCTTCGCGCCGACCGTGAGGCCACGCAGCAGATCTTCGCGCGCGTTGAACGACAGCCAGCGCTTGCCGGTCTCTTCGATCGCCAGAACCGGCTGGCCGGGGTGGATGTTCTCACCGACCTCGGCGACGATCACGGTAACCACACCGTCGGCCGGCGCGCGCAAGATGGTCTTGTCTAGGTGCCGCTCGAGCACGGCGAGCGCGGACGCCGCGGCCTTGACCTGCGCGTCGGCGATGGCGCGCTCCTCGCGGGTCGGCCCGGCGACCGCCGCGTCGTGATTGGCTTCCGCCTCGGCGATGTCGGCCCGCGCCGACGCTACGTCGTTTTCGGCCTCATCGAGGGCCTGCTGCGTGGCGTTATTGCTCTGCGCCAAAGTGGCGGTGCGAGTGAGCTGCGCCTGCGCATAGTCGAGCTTCGCCTTCGCCTTGGCAATGGCGGCCGCCAGCGAGGCGATCTCTTCCGCGCGCACGCCGGCATAGACGTGGTCGCGATTCGCCACCGCTTCACCGAGGGCCGCGCGCGCCTGTGTCACCGACGCAGAAATCTCGAGCGCCGAGAGCTCGGCAACGACGTCGCCGGCGCGGACCTGGTCACCCTTGCGGACCTTGATACTGGTGAGCTGGCCGCTCACCTCGGGCGCCACGCGGATCTCGGTCACGCGCACGACGCCAACGATGGGGGCCGCCACACTGGAACGCCACCCGAGATATCCACCCGCGCCGGCCGCGACCAGGAGTAGAGCGACCGCGACAATGGTTACGGGCCTGTTAGCCATGCGCCTGTCTCCGCTTGACGAAGAATGCGGATATCACTGCGAGGGTGAAATAGACGACCGCCAGAATCCACAGACCGCGCCAGTCGCGCGCTACCTCCCACAGGCTAGCGCCAAGCTGGTCTATGCGCACGAGTCCGTCGATCGCGAAATCGGCCGGGAACACGTAGTGCGCGGCGAGAACCGACCTCGGGATCGCTTCGCGCGGCCAGGAGAAGCCGGCCAGGAAGAACTGTGGCAGGCTGGTGCCAACAAAGATCAGCGTCGGGGTTTCCGGATGCTTGAACCAGACACCCACCGCCTGCGCCATGAAGCTCGTTGCTAAAGTGAATACCGATGCCAGCGCGAACACTTGCAGCGGCTGCCCGAGCGTGGAAAAGCCGTAGAAGCGCGGCAGCACGATGAAATAAAGCGCGAGCGCCGGCAGATAGATGGTCAGATGCGCGACGCCACGGCCGAGCACGGTGGCGAGTGCTCCGCCGCTGCGCTCTGCCATTGCGACCACGGTCAAAAGCGACGCGCCGATCAGCAGCATCTGTTGCAGGATGAGCACGAAGGCCGCGGGCACGACATAGCTGGCATAGCCGCCGACCGGGTTAAAAATCGGCTGCAGCAGGACATCGGCTGGACTCGACGATGCCAGCGCTGCCTTGACCAAACTGCCATCGGTGCGCGCGCCGCCGGCGGCGAGCTCTGCCGACAGCGTATTGATTGCGACCGCGATGCCGCTGGACATGGTTCTGAAGATAAAAAGGTATGTGGCATCGGCGTAGATCGGAATGTGGACCGTGGTGCCCTTGAGCACGTCGCGCTCGGCCTCGGGCGGAATACCGACCACCGCGAAGGCCTCGCCGCGATCGAGAGCCGCGCGAGCTTGCGGAAGCGAATTGGCGCGGATCACCACGCTGATGGCGCCGCTCGCATCCAGAGTCTCTACGATGCGTCGGCTCAGCTCACTAAGGTCATTGTCGACAACCGCGATCGGGATCTTGCGAAGAATCTGATTGAGGTAGGGCTGCGGGTAATAAATTCCGTAAACTATCGGCCCAACCACCAGCAGAAGGAAAGCGCCAGGAAGCGCAAGCACGCGCCGCCATTCGGTGACAAAGGCGCCGCCGATGCCGCCCAGCGCCGGATGGGCGAGGATCGGCTCGGGAGCGGGCGCAGCCGAAGCGCCCGATCTCGCGATCGAGCGCAGGCGGAGCATTGCCAACAGAGAATAAATCGTGGCAAGCGCAGCGAGCGCCGCGAAGGGTCGGGCCGATTCAGCCAGCGGCAGTCCGCGTGCCGCCTGTCCGAACAGAACCGCCATGTACCAGCGCACCGGCAGAAATGCGCTCCAGGTTTGTGAGAACGCGTTCATGCCGAAGGTTGGAAACCCCACGCCGGCGTAGCCAAACGCCGGCGAGACGATGATACTAGTGAAACTGAGGCCGGTGGCGAGATTACGCACCAAAAGTTGCATCAGGGCGCCCAATGCCAGATAGCCGATGATCAGCAACGAGGCCGCAGCCAGCATCATCGGCACATCGCCCTTAAACTCACCCCCGAGGTACCCCTCCAAGCTGAACGGCATCGCCAGCATGATGACGAAGAAAATTGCGAACAGCGGCGCGAGCTTGCCGGCGAGCGCCACGATCGGGTCGCCGCCCGCGCAGGCAAGCCAGATGCGCATGCTGCGGCGGCGAAACTCGGACCCGACCGCATAGCCGGCCGTGATTGCGATGACCACGTGGATAACCATCGGCAGCAGCGCGCGGAGTAGGAACTGCGCGTAGTTGCGCGCCGGGTTGACCAGCACGATGGTCTCGGCGACGAGCGACCCGATGCGCGTAGCCTTTGGCGCCCCGCGCTCGGCCGCGCGCTCGGTGGCGGCCGAGAGGCTATCGCTGAGGCCCGATGCTGCGATACCGGCGGCGGTGAGGAATTGCTGGTTGTAGAAAGCGACCACCTGCGGGCGCCGCTCCGCCTTCAGATCGCGCTCGAAATTGGCTGGTATGTAGACTGCGCCAATGGCCGCGCCGGACCGGATCGCGTGCACTGCCGACGCGAGGTCGCCGGCGCGCTCGACGATGCCGAGGCCCGGCGACGCCGCCACCTCCTCGGTGAAGGCGCGCGACGTGTCGGATCGGTCGGCGTCGACCACGACTATGCCGAGCCCGCGGATCACCGGGTTGCTGAACGCTCCGGTCAGCACCACGAAGGCAAAAAGCGGCACGCCGAAAATCAGGATCAGGGCGGCGCGGTCGCGCCGCAGCCAGCGCAGCTCGCGTCGGGCAACCAGCCAGAAGCCGGGTTTCGGCCTGCGTCTCATTGGCGGGTCCGCAAATCCAGATAGGCGCTCATGCCCGGTCGCAGCTCCGGTACCTTCTCGACGGGATAGGCGCGGATCGAGAACGTGCGCAGGTCGAAGTCACCAGTGGCGCGCGTGGCGCGCCAGCTCGCATATTCGCCCTTGGTAGCAATGAGCTTGACCTCGACGGTAATGCGGCGGTCGGCGAGTGCAGGAATTCGCACGTCGAAGCGGTCACCGACCTTCAGCGTCTTCACTAGGTCTTCGCGCAGATCGAAGTGGATCCACACGTCGTTGAGATCGATCAACGTCACCAGCGGCACGCCGGGGGAAACGTATTCGCCGGGCTCGACGTTACGCTCGTACACTTGCGAAGCGACCGGCGCGTAGACCACCATTTGGTCGATGATCGATTGCACCGCCTTGATGTCGGCAATGGCTTTGCCGACGTTCGCCTCGGCAATTTCGTGCTCCTCTTTGGTGTAACCATTGACCGCCTGTTCATAGGCCGATCGGGCCTGATCCACGGCACGCTGGCTTTCGTGCAAGGAGTCCGTCGCCTGGTCGAGCTGCGCAATCGGCGCGTTGCCATGCTCGGCCAATTGGCTTTTGCGGTCATAGGTCTTCTGCGCCAGCACTACCGTCGCCTCCGCACGCTCGAGCGCAGCCTTGCGTGCCGCGATCTGCTCGGCGCGCGTGCCGGCATTGATGTTGGCGAGCTGCGCCTCGGCCACCACCTTGGCCGCCAGAGCCTGCTCGTTCTTGGCGATCGTCTCCGGATTGTCGATGCGCACGAGCACCGCCCCGGCGGCGACGTCCTGGCCGCGCTCGACCGGGACCTCCGCAACCCGCCCGTCAACTCGCGCCGCAATGTCAAACCGCGTGGCGTCGACCTCACCTTGCACTAGCAGGGGCTGTGGCCGTACCAGATACCAGATCGACAGGGCGGCGACCGTGGCGACCACCACGCCGACGATGATAGCCGGAAAGCGGGTCTGCGAAGGCGCCTCCTTCTTCGTGACGTAGCCGGGCGGCTCAGCCGGCTCGCTCATGTCGCTGGGCGGGGGCTGAGGCGCGGATTGCGTTCGGACCTCGGGATTCGGCGTTTCCATCGCTTACTCCGCTGGACTAACCATCGGCAGGCACCGCGGACGTTCCCGCCCGAGCGCGGTGAGCGCATTGGCTAGGCGCTCACGCGCGTGAGCGATCTCCCGTTTGCGTGCTTTGAGCTGCTGTTCGGGATCGGCGCGGCGCTTTGGCGTCTCGGCCTTACGGCCTCGCTTTTTAGCCAGCTTGCGGTCGCTGTGGGGGCGTCGTTGCATCGCGTCCCCAAACGCTAGGGAGCACGTCGGGTTTAGCCTGCAATTCTTGGATAATTAGAACAGGAAATTGTGACTGGGGAAACAGGTTCCACGGTCATTTTGCGAGCCGACCGTTATCTGGTTTCGGCAAAAAAGAGAGGGCTACCCCGGGGGGAGGTAACCCTCCGTCCACCGCTTCAGGGCCACTTTTCGGGGGATGGGGATGAAGCGGCCAACTCGCAAACGCGCAATCCGCTAATTTGTTCCGAAAAAAGAGGAGGGCTGTTTTACGGGAGTAGCCCTCAAAGGCGAGGTAACGCGGCGTGGTTCTCTAGGAATGCGGGCAGATCGCAAGTGATTAGATCCCCAATCCTTGCAAGCTCAAGGTCAGCGGGCGGAAACTCGGCCAGAATTTTTGGATCGTGCGCATAATGACCTTGTTTAGGAAATACAGTAGTAACTCGTTCGCCCCAGATCTTCTTCACCGCGGCGAGAATACGCAACTTGTCGTCGATTAATACATAGTGATCCGCGGGATAGAAACGTTCAACGTCATCGAGCTCCTGCTCTTTGTGGACGTAGATAAGGACACGGTCATCGAATGCGTGCCAGAGACCGGATCGTTCCACCTTGCGAGGCTGGAACACGGCATCGCCGTCCGAGAGAATAACCGCGGTTCCCCACTGCTGCACATGCTTCACCGCGCCTAAAGCATCGGGATACAAGCGAGCGGCGAACGGGTAATCGACTAACCAGCTCGACATGCGTAGGACGTCTGGGCGATGAATCGTTTCGATCCGGAAGCGCTCTAACGCTCCTAGGTAATCGACATATCCCAATTCATTCCGCAATTTTTCAAGGATTTCCCAGTACCTGTCGCGAGCGGCGACCCCGTAGGCCTGTTCCAGATGCTCCTTAAGATCGGCCTGCACGCGATCGTTGTCGATGAGCGTGTTATCGACGTCGAAAAGGAAAACAACACCAAGCGGTTTTGACATCGCATTCTCTTGCGTCGAACGCTGCAGTTTGAAGCTGCATGCCGGACGACCTTAGCGCGCGTTGCTCTTGCCGATCAGTTCTTTCGCAATCTCCGTTATACGCTCCGGCTCAAATCCGAATTTCCGTTGCAGTTCCTTAAGCGGGGCTGAAGCCCCAAATGTCTTCATGCCGATGACGCGGCCAGACTTGCCGACGTAGCGTTCCCAGCCGAAGGTCGACGCCTGCTCCACTGCGACGCGCGCTGTCACCTCGGGCCGCAGAATGCTGTCTTGGTACGCCTGCGTCTGGTGTTCGAAGATCTCCCAGGAGGGCATCGAAACCACGCGCGAGCGGACGCCCTCGGCGAGCAGCTCCTCGTGGGCGTTGACGCAGATGCTCAGCTCGCTGCCCGATCCGATGAGAATGACTTCAGGCTTTCCACCAGGAGGGTCGGCGAGCACATAGGCGCCATGAACGACCCCGGATGCTGGCGCGTACTTGCTGCGATCCAACGTCGGTAGGGGCTGACGCGACAGGGCCAGCACCGCCGGCCCGTGCCGCAGCTGCATGATATAGCGATAGGCCTCGACGACTTCATTGGCGTCACCGGGTCGCAGCACCACAAGACCGGGTTCGGCGCGAAAGGATGCAAGCTGTTCCACCGGTTGATGAGTCGGGCCGTCCTCGCCATCACCCATGGCATCATGAGTGAACACAAAGATGGTGGGCAGCTCCATCAAGGCGGACAGCCGAATGGCTGGCCGCGCATAGTCACTGAAGATGAAGAACGTGGCGCCGAAGGCTCGAAGTTTCGATAAAGAGAGTCCGTTGATTACAGCCGCCATTGCGTGCTCGCGGATGCCGAAATGGAGGTTCCTGCCGCCAAGAGTACCCGGCTCGAAGTCTCCGGCGCCCTCGAATGTTAGTGTCGTCTTGTTCGACGGGCCGAGATCCGCCGATCCCCCGAGCAGCCAGGGGATGTTCTGCGCAAGAGCATTGAGGACCTTGCCGGAGGCATCCCGCCCAGCGATGCCCTTCGTATCGGGCGGGAAAACCGGAAGCCCGGAATTCCATCCGGCCGGCAGTTCACGCCGTTGCATTAGGTCAATCTCGGTCGCGAGATCCGGATATTTCGAGTGGTAGGCCGCGAAGAGTTCGGCCCAACGGCCGCGGGCCTGTGCACCGCGCGCGCCAATACCTGCGGCGAAGTGCTCGCGCACGGCGTCGGGAACCAGAAACTTCGCGTCTTCGGGCCATCCGTAGTAGCGTTTTGCGAGGCGAATTTCCTCTTCGCCTAGCGGCTCACCGTGCGCTGCGGCAGTGTCGTGCTTATGTGGGGAGCCGTAGCCAATGTGACTATCAAGAATGATGAAGGTCGGGCGATCCGTGGTCTCGCGAAAAATGGCCAACGCGTGCTCAATCCGGTCGATGTCGTTGGCGTCGCCCACGCGGAGAACGTTCCAACCGTAACTGAGAAATCTTGCCGCGATGTCCTCCGTAAAGGTGATGCGCGTATTGCCTTCGATCGTGATGTGATTGTTGTCATAGATCCAGCAGAGGTTGTCCAAGGCGAGATGGCCCGCCAGCGACGCTGCTTCGGATCCCACGCCCTCCATCATGCAGCCATCGCCGCAAACCGCGTAGATGTCGTAGCCAAAGATCTCGAAGTCGGGGCGGTTGTAACGGTTGGCGAGCCACGCCTCGGCTATGGCCATGCCCACGCTGGTCGCGACACCCTGCCCAAGCGGTCCAGTTGTGGCCTCGACCCCCGAAACCAAGCGGTACTCGGGATGACCCGGAGCCTTGCTGCCGAGTTGGCGGAAGTTACGAATATCGTCGAGCGAAACTGCGGGTTGACCAAGCCGTTCGTACTCGGCATTCACCGCTCGGGTGCGGGTGAGGTGGAGCACCGACCACAGCAGCATCGAGGCATGACCGTTGGAGAGCACGAACCGATCGCGGTTCGGCCAAATAGGATCTTGCGGATCGAAACGCATGACGCGGTTCCAGAGCGTGTAGACGAGCGGCGCCAACGCCATTGGCGTCCCAGGATGCCCAGATTTCGCTTGCTGGACTGCGTCCATTGACAACGTGCGAATGCAATTAATCGACAATTGGTCCAATTGTTCGTTGGTCATCGGTGGGGCGGAATCCACCGCCGCTGAGGTGATGGCACTCATCTTTGCATCTCCAATTCCTCGGTGAACCCTGGCTGTCCTGCCACGACCTGATCGGCAAGTAACAGCGCCAAATCCTGAGGCCCCCGGGATGCTTGGTTGGAAAGCTCAACGTTGCGCAGCCGCACGAGCGTTGCAGCCTTCTCATCGGGATTAACTTCGATCCTCACGCGATAACCTCTGGTTTGCATCCGACCAGCGGCGGTGAGCTTTCCGCTTTTTGGTACTTGCGTTCAGCTCGCGGATATTTCCGAATGTCCGCCAAATTCATAACGCATGGCCGACAGCAGCTTGTCGCCAAATGTCGCTTCACCTCGTGAACTGAAGCGTTCATAAAGCGCAGTCGAAAGGACCGGCACCGGTACGGCCTCATCGATCGCGGCCTTGATTGTCCAGCGGCCTTCACCGGAGTCGGAGACCTTACCTGCAAAGTTGCTAAGTGTGGGATCTTTCGCTAACGCCGCGGCGGTGAGGTCCAGCAGCCATGAGGCGATGACGCTGCCGCGTCGCCAAAGCTCCGCGATGTCGCGGAGATCGAGGTCGTATCGATAAAGCTCCGGATCGCGTAGCGGCGTCGTTTCGGCATCGACATCGCGCTTGCGCTCGCCGACATTGGCGTGACGCAAAATGTTCAAACCTTCCGAATAAGCAGACATGACACCGTACTCGATGCCATTGTGGACCATCTTGACGAAATGACCAGCGCCGCTCTGGCCGCAGTGCAAGTAACCAAGCTCAGCTGTGCCACCGATCTTTTCACGTCCCGGGGTGCGCGCGATATCGCCAATGCCCGGTGCCAGCGTCTTAAAGATCTGATCGAGATGCCGCACCGCAGCTTCCGGTCCACCGATCATCATGCAATATCCGCGCTGCAAGCCCCAGATCCCGCCGCTGGTTCCAACATCCACATAGTTTATGCCTTTGGTCGCGAGATCCTTGGCGCGCCGAATGTCGTCCACGTAATAGGAGTTTCCGCCGTCGATGAGGATGTCGCCGCCCTCGAGGTGAGGAACAATATCCGCAATTGTCTTGTCCACGACCGCAGCTGGGACCATCAACCAGACCGTCCGCGGCTTCTCAAGCTTGCGCACGAGGTCCGCGACCGAAGAGGCCCCAATAGCCTTGTCCTTCGTCAAATCTTCGATCGCCTTTGGTGACGTGTCGAAGACCACGCACTGGTGGCCGCCCAGGAGCAGCCGTCGCACCATATTGGCACCCATTCTTCCCAATCCGATCATCGCGAGCTGCATGACATCCTTCTCCATCAGAGCCGTAGTGCCGCCCGCAACCGTTCCATGGCGACGGTGACGCTTTCGCTGTCATTGAAAATCGCTGATCCGGCCACCAGCACGTCGGCTCCGGCGGCAACCGCCAGGGGAGCCGTTGCAGAATCGACCCCTCCATCCACCTCGAGGTCGCAGGAGCCGGGTATGATTCGATCGATCATCTGGCGCGCACGGGTGATCTTCGGAAGCATTGTGTGCAGGAAGTGTTGGTGGCCGAATCCTGGGTTCACCGTCATGACCAGCACTTGGTCGAGGTCTTGCAGGATTTCCTCCAGAACGGTCGCAGAAGTCGCCGGGTTGATAGCGACACCAACCCGTTTTCTCAAACTTTTGATGCGTTGCACGGTGCGCGATAGATCGTTATTGCCCTCCCAGTGGACGATAAATGAATCGGTCCCGGCCAGTGCAAATTCATCAACAAAGAGATCGGGATTCGAAATCATTAGGTGCGCCTCCAGCGACAGGCGCGTTACTCTTCGCAGCGAGTTGATGATCGGTGGTCCCATCGAAAGATTCGGTACGAAATGTCCATCCATCACATCGACGTGGATGCGGTTCGCTCCGGCACGCTCAGCCTCCGCGACCTGATCGCCCAGATGGGCGAAATCGGCCGCGAGGATCGAAGGAGCGAGCTTTACTGCATCAGTCGTCACGTTGCGCTCTTGAGCTTGTGGTAACGGCGGATCAGATTGTTTGTCGAACTATCGTGACTGAGCTTCGGCTCAGTCTTGCTCTCGAGTTCGGGGATAATGCGCTGGGCCAAAACCTTTCCGAGTTCGACACCCCACTGATCGAAGGAGTCGATGTCCCAGATGACGCCCTGGGTGAACACGTCGTGCTCGTAGAGTGCAACCAGCTTTCCCAGAGCCGCCGGAGTCAATCGGTCCATTAGGATGGTGTTAGATGGTCGATTACCTTCGCATACTCGATGCGGGACAAGCCAATCGGGCGTGCCTTCGGCCTTGACTTGCTCGCGTGTCTTTCCAAAGGCGAGTGCCTCTGTCTGCGCAAAGACGTTTGCCAGCAGCAGATCGTGGTGCCGGCCGATCGGATTGAGCGCCTGTCCGAATGCGATGAAATCGCAGGGAACGAGTCGCGTGCCCTGGTGGATCAATTGATAGAAGGAATGCTGGCCATTGGTTCCCGGCTCGCCCCAATAGATCGGGCCGGTCTCAGTGGCCACCGGCGTCCCAGCGAGCGTGACGTGCTTGCCGTTGCTCTCCATCATCAGCTGCTGGAGATAGGCGGGAAAACGCTTCAGGTATTGATCATAGGGCAGCACCGCGACCGTCTGCGCCCCGAAGAAATTGTTGTACCAAACGCTGAGAAGTGCCATGAGCACCGGCAGGTTGCGCTCAAACGGCGCAGTACGAAAGTGCTCGTCGATCGCATGGAAACCCGCCAACATAGCGTTGAAATGGTCGGGGCCGATCGCCAGCATGGTTGATAGCCCGATAGCTGAGTCCATCGAATAGCGACCACCGACCCAGTCCCAAAACTGGAACATGTTGGTTGGGTCGATGCCAAATTCCGAGACCTTTCCGGCATTCGTCGAAACAGCAACGAAATGCTTGGCTACAGCCTTGGTATCCCCTCCAAGACCGCCGAGCGACCAATCGCGCGCGCTTTGTGCGTTGGTCATCGTCTCGAGCGTGGTGAAGGTTTTCGAAGAGACGATAAACAGCGTTTCCGCTGGATCGAGATCGCGCGTCGCCTCCACGAAATCGGTGCCATCAACGTTGGAGACGAAGCGAAAAGTCATCGCGCGGTCAGTGTAAAATTTAAGCGCCTCATATGCCATGACCGGCCCGAGGTCGGAGCCACCGATACCGATGTTGACGACGTTACGGATTCGTTTGCCAGTGTGACCTTTCCATAGGCCAGAGCGGACGCGGTTAGCAAAGTCGGCCATTTTGTCGAGCATGGCATGGACCTCAGGCACGACATTCTTGCCATCGACGAGGATGGACGAACCTTCCGGCGCACGGAGCGCCACATGCAGGACGGCGCGATTTTCCGTTACGTTGATTTTGTCACCTCGAAACATTGCGTCGATCCGGGCACGCAGCCCGGATCGCTCGGCGAGCTCAATGAGCAGCTTGAGTGTTTCTTCCCTGATACGGTTTTTCGAGTAATCGAAGTAGACGCCGGCGGCCTCGGCGGTCATCTGCTCGCCTCGCACCGGATCATCGGCAAACAGCCTTTTTAGGTGCAAGCCGCGTATGGACGCATGGTGATCTTGGAGCTTCCGCCATATCGTGCGCTTGCTCGTCGATTGCCTGCGGCGTGTCTCTGATTGTCTGGCCATATGTGAGCTGCTTTCCGATCACTCGGGCCCGTCCTTTGGGACGGACCTCGGTGCGCGGGAGATCTTTGTCTGCTCCCACAGCCGAAAACCGCCGCGAAAGGCATTGTCGTTATCTCCGGCGCGACAATGCGGCGGTAACACCTTCAGCTTATGGACGTTGCCTCCTCCGAGCACTGTGTCTTCGGGCTGCAACGCCGCGATGAGGCGGGCCACGACGTCGGCAACGTCGCGCCGCCATTTCTTCTTGCCGCGACGTTCCAGCCCCGCTTTGCCGATATAATCCTCATAGGTGCCCTTCTTGTAGGGCAAATGACCAAGCTCCATGGGCTCAACAATGCCGTCAACAATCATGGTCGATCCGAGCCCGGTTCCGAAGCCGAGAAAAAGCATCTTGCCGCCGCGGTAGCTCCCCAAGGCCTGCATGGCAGCGTCATTGACGACCTTCACGGGGCGACCGAATGCCGCCACGAAATCGAACCCAACCCACCCACTACCCAAGTTGTATGGTTCGGCGATCGGTCGGCCGCGCAGCACTGGGCCCGGATAGCCGATCGACACTGCGTCGTACACCCAATCCGCCGCGAGGCGATTCACGCCGGAGACCATCTCTTTGGGGGTCAGCTTCGGTCCGGATGGAAACGAACGGTGTACTTTATGCCCGCTGGCAAGGATCTTGACCGAGCTTCCGCCGATGTCGACGACCAGTACGCCCCTGACGAGAGACGTCTTGGCATCTCGTCGCACAGCCCCGCGCGCGTTAGTCGGCAGCGATCTCTCGTCCACGGCGGCTAGCTCGCACGCTTGAGGGCAGCGGATTTGGAGGTGATCACGCCCATCAAGTCGTTCCACGAATTGACGAACGATTTGGCGCCCTCGTCCTGTAACTGGGCTGACAGCGCTTGAACGTCGATGCCCGCCGCGAGGAACCGCGCCAAGACCTCGTCCGAGTCGCCGCCGTCGATTGGCATGGTTGCACTGACGAGGCCGTGTTCGGCGACTGCTTTCAGCGTACCCTCCGGCATCGTGTTCACCGTGAATGGCGCGGCCAAGGCTTTGACGTAAAGCACGTCCGATGCCTTCGGATCCTTGGTGCCGGTGCTGGCCCACAACAGGCGTTGCGGACGGGCGCCGGCATTGTAGGCACGCATCCAGCGTGGCGAACTCAGCAAGCCGAGATAGGTCTTGTAGGCCCGCTTGCTGACGGCGATGCCGAGCTCGTTGTTGAGCGCCGGCGGCACCTTGCCACTGACTGCGACGTCCCAGCGGCTGACAAAGATCGATGCCACCGAGCCAACATCGGGTTTCAATCCTGCCTCGATGCGCCGTTCGACCCCGCGCATGTAGGCCTCCGCTGCAGCGAGGTATTGGGTGTCAGAGAACAACAAGGTGACGTTGACCGGTATGCCGGCGAAGATCGCTTCTTCGATCGCAGGTAGCCCTTCTTTGGTGCCCGGGATCTTGATCAGTAGGTTAGGACGTTGCGCCCGCGCGTACAGGTCCTTGGCCTCGGCAACTGTCGATTTTGTGTTGTGCGCCAAGAGAGGCGAGACCTCCAGCGAAACCCATCCGTCCACGCCGCATGTTCGGTCATAGACCGGCCGGAACAGGTCTGCAGCCTTCGTAAGATCCTCGAGCGCAAGCTCGAAGAACAGTTTCTCTCCTGACTTGCCTTCCGCGAGTTTGCTCTTGATCGCGTCATCGTAGTCGCTGCTGTTCTTGATCGCGTGGTCGAAGATCGTCGGGTTGGATGTGAGCCCAGTGATCGACAACTCGTCGATGTAGCGCCGAAGCACGCCAGTTCTCAAC
>Ga0207788_1000067_pt1 | contig 16172 bp, 12 predicted proteins | sample LuqExpMetageno79_FD_187836 | JGI IMG/M metagenome (GOLD analysis project Ga0207788, IMG submission 187836) | Tropical forest soil microbial communities from Luquillo Experimental Forest, Puerto Rico - Sample 79 (SPAdes) | ecosystem: Environmental > Terrestrial > Soil > Tropical forest ... | reverse complement strand
TGAGGTGAGTTCGCATGTCCGCTTGGACCTATCGTCAATCTGACGGTAAGGCCGCGTAATAGATTGTTCCGCCTCGTTCTCGGACCCCATGATGGAACGGCCCTGGTGCCGATTCCGAAGAGAAGCGCGAGCCCGTGAGCGACATCAACACAGCATTGGTGGATCGTCTGAAAGCGGCTTCGCAGCGGTAGGTCCAAGCGGACATACGATCTCACCTCATCCATCGTCCCGCGAGGGACATCATGATAGCCAAGAACAAAAATTGAGAGGTCCGCGATGCGCTGCTGCATCAATCAGATCGCGGCACAAGGCCGGACGACCATGTTGTTGTATTTGGCGAACGCCATCTTCGCGAAGTTCTTCAATCGTACGCGAACTACTACAATCAAGCTCGAACGCACTTATCGCTGAACAAGGATGCGCCGGTAACCCGTTCCATAGAAACCGATGGCCGCATTCTGGCCGTGCCAATCCTGGGCGGATTGCACCGTAGGGACAGGCAGCCGCGAACGATCGCGGCCTGACCTTCGCCGCGATTGTGTTTGTCTGGAACCCCTGAAGCGGGCCCGAACGGTTCAAGCCTTGATCAAGGGCACCTTCGGCACGGACCCGCGCTGGCCGTCGCCTTTCGGCCGCGACCGCGGCGACGAGCGGCGCTTGGCCTTGGGCTGCGCGGCCACCGGTAACTTCTCCGGCTTCGGCGTGATCGGTCCGTCGGGATATTCGAAGCCGAGCTTATCGCGGCCGTTCTCGTCCTTGGTGACGATGACACGGACGTGACCGCCGGATTTCAGGTGCCCGAACAGCACCTCGTCGGCCAGCGGCTTTTTGATGTGCTCCTGGATGACGCGGGCCATCGGGCGGGCGCCCATCAATTCGTCGTAGCCGTTGGCGATCAGCCAGCGCGTGGCCTCTTCCGACAGCTCGATGGTGACGTTACGGTCGCCGAGCTGCGCTTCGAGCTGAAGCACGAACTTCTCGACCACCTTGGCAATGATCTCTTGCGACAGGTGCGCGAAGGTGATGGTGGCGTCGAGCCGGTTGCGGAATTCCGGCGCAAACATCTTGCTGATCGCTTCTTGGTCGTCGCCCTCCCGCTTGCTGCGGGTGAAGCCATAGGCTTGCTTGGCGAGATCGGCGGCGCCGGCATTGGTGGTCATGATCAGGATGACATTGCGGAAATTGACCTGCTTGCCGTTGTGATCGGTCAACTTGCCGTGATCCATGATTTGGAGGAGCACGTTGAACAGATCAGGATGCGCCTTCTCGATCTCATCGAGTAGTAGCACGCAATGCGGATGCTGATCGACGCCGTCGGTGAGCAGCCCGCCTTGGTCGAAGCCGACATAGCCGGGAGGCGCGCCGATCAGGCGCGATACCGTGTGCCGCTCCATGTATTCCGACATGTCAAAGCGTATCAGCTCGACGCCAAGCGCCACGGCCAATTGCTTGGCAACCTCGGTCTTGCCGACGCCGGTCGGCCCGGAAAACAGGTAACAGCCAATCGGCTTTTCCGGCTCGCGCAGGCCGGCGCGCGCCAGCTTGATCGAGGCCGACAGCGCATCGATCGCCTTGTCCTGGCCGTAGACCACGCTCTTGAGGGTCTGCTCGAGATGCCGGAGCACCGCGGCATCGTCCTTCGATACGGTCTTCGGCGGAATCCGCGCTATGGTGGCGATAGTGGTTTCGATCTCCTTGATGCCGATGGTCTTCTTGCGGCGGCTCTCGGGCAGCAGCATCTGCGCCGCGCCCGACTCGTCGATCACGTCGATCGCCTTGTCGGGCAACTTGCGGTCGTGGATGTAGCGCGACGACAGTTCGACCGCCGCCTTGATCGCCTCGTTGGTGTATTTGAGCTTGTGATATTCCTCGAAATAGGGCTTGAGCCCCTTCATGATCTCGATGGCGTCCGAAACCGACGGCTCGTTGACGTCGATCTTCTGAAACCGGCGTACCAGCGCGCGATCCTTCTCGAAATGCTGGCGGTATTCCTTGTAGGTGGTCGAGCCGATGCAGCGGATGGTGCCCGAGGCGAGCGCGGGCTTGAGCAGATTGGATGCGTCCATTGCGCCGCCCGAGGTGGCGCCAGCGCCGATCACGGTGTGGATCTCGTCGATGAACATGATCGCGCCCGGATAGGCCTCGATCTCCTTGATCACCTGCTTGAGCCGCTCCTCGAAGTCGCCGCGGTAGCGGGTGCCGGCGAGCAGCGCGCCCATGTCGAGCGCGAACATGGTGGCGCCCTTAAGCACATCCGGCACCTCGCCATGCACGATGCGGCGCGCCAGACCTTCCGCGATCGCGGTCTTGCCGACGCCGGCATCGCCGACGAACAACGGATTATTCTTCTGCCGGCGGCAAAGCACTTGGATGGTGCGGTTGATTTCGCTGTCTCGGCCGATCAGCGGATCGATCTTGCCGTCCTTGGCCTTTTTGTTGAGGTTGACACAGTACGCGTCAAGCGCGTCGCCTTTCTTCTTCGGCTCGTCGCTGCCCTTGGTGTCGGCCTCCTCCTCGACGCCGCGCACCGGGCGCGACTCCGTGAGGCCCGGCCGCTTGGCGATGCCGTGGCTGATGTAGTTGATCGCATCGTAGCGCGTCATGTCCTGCTCTTGCAGGAAATAGGCGGCGTGGCTCTCGCGCTCGGCGAAGATTGCCACCAGCACGTTGGCGCCGGTGACCTCTTCGCGGCCGGCGGATTGCACGTGGATGACCGCGCGTTGGATCACGCGCTGGAAGCCAGCGGTGGGCTTGGAATCCTCGGCGCCGTCGGTGATCAGGTTCTCCAGTTCCGATTCGAGATAGGCGACCAGGCTGCGGCGCAGCTTTTCGAGGTCGACGTTGCAGGCGCGCATGACGGCCGAGGCGTCCTGATCGTCGATCAGCGCCAGCAGCAGGTGCTCCAGTGTCGCATATTCATGGTGCCGCTCATTGGCGATGACGAGCGCCCGGTGGAGCGACTGCTCGAGGCCGCGCGAGAACGTTGGCATTAGATTCACATTTTCATTTGAATTGGGCGTCCCTTGAATCTCACTTTTTTTCCATCACGCATTGCAGAGGATGCTGATGTTTGCGGGCGAAGTCCATGACCTGCGTCACTTTGGTCTCCGCCACCTCGTATGTATAGACCCCGCATTCGCCGATGCCGTGGTGATGCACATGCAACATAATTCGTGTCGCGGCCTCGTGATCCTTGCCGAAGAAGCGTTCCAGCAGGTGCACGACGAACTCCATCGGCGTGTAGTCGTCGTTGAGGATGAGAACGCGGTACAGGCTCGGGCGCTTGGTCTGCGGCTTGGTCTTGGTGATGACCGCCGTGCCGGGCCCGCCCGGCTCGCCCTTCCGCTTGCGGTCATGGTCCGCCAGGCGGGGCGATCCGTCGCCGAACGCGACGGCGGCTGCCGGTCCCATGGGCGGGGGAGGTCTTTTTCGCATTCGACGTCCTGACATTGCCGAGGCAAGCAGTATTGCTGGACCGTAGCACCCAAGGCCGCGCCAGCGCGCGGCCTGGCCACCATCATATAATGACCCCGGCATAGCCAGGCCACGCCGGGGTTTTGTCCTGCTCCGGGACAAACCGAGCCGATTCCGGCGATTCCGGCCGCTCCGGGCAGATTACCACGTTGACACGCGATTGCCGCCCGATTGGAACCGAACAGCGGCGAAGTCTCGGGTTTGCGTGAGCAGCCGCGTGACACCGCATAAACAAGAACAACCAGTGGGATTTTGAGCGAGTGGCAGGTGCGGAAATTACCGTGACGATGACTTAACCGTCCCCTGTCTACTTGCTAACTAAACGATGCAAGTCAAAGGCGATGAACAGCAACGCAACCAGAATGATCAGAAGCAATTATCTAATAGACCCTAACTCACGCGCTGCCTGCAGTTCCGCCACATTGGCAGACGGACCTAGCGGCGATTGCTTTTCTCTGAACCGCCCTCTCGGGTGAGAGCGGCGTCAAATCACCAAGATCGAACAGCAGGGCGCGACGGCCAAAATCGGAAGTCGATGAATAGCCCTGGATCGGAAAACGGCTCATTGACGAGGCTGGGCTGAACGAGCCAGGTCATGCCGCTCGCATTGCCAGCCCTTGGGCGCGCGCCGACGAGAACATGATTAGCTCCCATCGGTCGCCGATTTCGTCGAATCGGAGGATGCACACACTACCGTCATGCCCTCTGACTTTACCGTCATGCCCTCTGACTTTGACGTAGCGATAATCCGGTCCGTACCACTGATCGATGATTTCGATGATGTCGATCCGACGCTCGCCCCGATAAAGACTTCGGGGCGCCGCTCTGAGATCCGCATGAGGCTCAGATTGCCACCACGACATCTTATTTCCCGTTACTCGATCATTATGCGCCGCCCGCCTTCAACGACGCCCCAGCCTCCTGATGCAGTTCGCCGCCCCGCATCAGTCGCCGAGCGATGTCGGCCGTCTGCAGCGCCGCGCGTTCGGTAGGTGAATGAGCCGCAAGATAGCGGGCAGCCGCAATGAGGATGTGCCGGCCTTCGTCGGTGTCGCCCCAGACAGTGAACTGCCGGACTGCCGCCTCCAACATCTGATAGGCATGAAAGCCCGCATCTTCGCGTAACACTGCACGCGCAAGCGTGGCGATCAGCGCTTGCGGCGAATGGCCGAGCTTGAGATGTCGCGCAACGAGCCTGGCCGCGAGATCGACCTGTCGCTGGCGGTCGAAGGCGCCGAGTAAGGCTACGCGGATTGCCTCAACATCGGCGGGCAGATCGTCGAGCTGCTCGCCGTCCTCGCCCGGAATTCGCGCCGGCGGCACATTGAGATAGCGAGTAAGGTAGAGAGCCATCGCTCCATGCAGGACGGCGCGCACGGCCGTGACGTGACCGTCGGTGTGAGCAGTCCCGATCCGCTTGAGCATCTGGTGGACCGCATTGGCGTAGGTGAAGACGTGGTGCGCCGTCTCCCAGTCGGTGTGCTCATTGGCATTGCCGAAGCGCGCCACCCGGAGCGCCGCCCCGTAAGCCAGCGATCGACCAAGATCACTAGGGCCGGCGCCTGCCCGGATCGCTGCCTTGAGCGCATCAATGATCGTGACTGGATCGTCACCGAGCAGCTCTCGGGCGAGCGCCGCGTGATCGGACCAGCAATGTGCACCGCGGCCGACAGCGAACAATTCGGGCAGTTGGCTGGCTGCTTTGTCGCACAGCGCAATAAGATCAACAGGCTGGCGCCAAGCGGTCGATTCGTCGGCGCCACGCGCCGCGACCATCTGGCCTACGACAGTCGGCAGCAGAACCGCCGCATGTTCCCAGCCGATCAAGTCCAGGCACTGGAACGCCTTATTGATAAAGTCGAGCGAATGTCCAGAGTCGGCAAACACTCGCTCGGTCTCGGCCGCGACTAGAGCGTCGGCGAGCGCTTCGGGTGAGAGCCTGGCCGTGATCGCTGTGAGCAACGTGCGCTCCGCCGCCTCGCGATGGCGCACGATCGTCCAACGCCGCAGCCAGCGCTTGAGCGTAGCCGTGTCCGGCCGGCTTCCAAGCGGCGCGCGTTCCCGCCGCGGTGCCTCGCCGTCGCAGTCCGCCGCCACGCGGCGCGCACCGTGGAACAGGGCGAGGTAGACATCCTCCTCTGGCAGCACCGGCAGGAGATTGGCGAGCGCCGTGAGGATCGTGAGACCCACGTCCCAGCCGTCACGGTTCTCCGCCCCGAACAGCGCCACCTGCCGCACGATGTCGGCCCGCGGCACGTCGGCCGCGAGCTGACCATGCACGGCCTTGGCGATAACGAGCCCGAGGTCGTGTTCGAGCCCGTCCGCAAGCCGCTGCCGCCAGTGCGCGGCGGTGTCGGCATGACCGAACGTGGTCTTCACCCAGACTTGGCCATTCCGCAATTCGACTGGGAAGATCGGTACGTCGTCCGCCCACAGATCAAAGGTGCAGCCGCTTTCAAGATCGAACCGGGCGTGGTGCCAATGACAGGTCAAGATGCCGTCCTCGACGCTGCCCCGCTCGAGCGGGAAACCCATGTGCGGGCAACGATTATCGAGAGCGAAGACACGCCCGCGGTCGTAGATGACAAGGATCGGACGATGGCTGCCGTGTAGAACGAGCCGGCCCTTCGCTTTCAGCTCCTCAATGCTGCCCGCGAGCACGAATTCCCTGCTCGGCACGTCCATCGCTCACCTCCCGCGGTTGTACTTGAGCGCGCCTTAGGTATCTCAACATAGTATCCTTTCGCGCGAGCGCGAAGGGTGGCCGTGACCCAAGACCGCGCGAAAATGACCCGCAATCCAAAACGAGAAAAAAATTGCGCGGGAAATCGAAGGACTTGTGCCCAATTTAGAATCGCGGCAGCGAATATGAGGCGATCTTCGGTTAAAGTTGAATAACGACGGGCACAGCATGTTCGCGTGCAAGACGGCATAATTCCCATATGACTGACCCAAGCTTGATGTACGTCAATGTACCTACGGCCATTTGAGTAAAATCTATTTATTTGTTCGACGGCGCGACCGATGGACGCGGGCCGTTGTTTTTTTGGCACCAAGACAATTCAAAAAACCGCAAGCGTGACGATAAGTTCACGGTGCATAAACCCCACTGCGCTCGCACTGACAACCAGGCCGCCATTTGCTTCACGCGCGAAGTCCGAGATACCGCGCTCGATCTCCGTCGCGTCGCTGATGTTGATCGGGCTGACCTCCACGCCGAGCGATGGTGCTACCGACTGGATGATGGCAAACTGTCCGATCCCAGCGGTTATGGCGGGGTCGCGAAGGACCGCAACTCGCGTCACGCCTGGAGCGATCTGCTTAAGGACTTACTCCTTTTTCACACGCGTTGTTGGCTCTCTCACGACCATGTTCCTCTGGTGCAGGAGCCATTTACGGTGCGCGTGCCGAAAACGCGATACGCCGAACCGTCAAAAATAAAGAGGCCGCCAATTTGAGGCGGCCTTTTGTGCGTCACCAAATAAACTTGGCCGCCAAGGTAATTAGGACGACTGCCACCACACCCAGCAGGGCCATTTGTAGCCAGAGGTTATTGGCAGCTTTGGTGGCGACGTACTTCCGGTACCCGCAGCGTTACACATCGCATCAAGGCGACAAGGTAACAGGAAAACGCGCGAGCGCATGTAAGCGTTTGCATCTGACAAGACTTAGATTGCAATTACTTTTCCATCCGTTGCCATCTCGAATTCGACTGCAGGCGCGCGCGATAGCATATCGTCGCTCAAATGCGTCAGAATTACACGGTTGGCGCCGATCGCCGGTAGCTTCTCGCGCAGTGTTGAAAGGGAAAGATGCGCTCGAATGACCTTCTCAAACATGTAGCATTCAGCGATGAAGAGATCAGCGCCTCTTGCTACCTCGAACAGCGCATCAGTCCATTCAGTATCACCGGAATAGCAAAAGATCTTTCTCATCCATCTCAATCCGGTAGGCGAGGCAGGGTCCCGCCTTGTTATCATGGCTGACTGGAATGGGGTGACGCCAAGGCCACCAATCTGATTGCGAGTGCCAATCTTGACCGACCGCAGGTTCAATTCAAAGGGCAATTTGCGCTCGCCGGGAAATGTTGCGGCGAATAGGCGGTTGTACCAGTCGGACAAGCCGGGGGGCCGGCAATCGTCAGGGGTCGAGTACGCTTGGCGACCAACTGGGCATCGAGGATAAAAAGCTGAATAGGCGCCTATTTTTTGAGCTTGCTGGGAACGCCTTACATCAGCTCATTCGGTCAGGGTAAAACTGGGTTCCAGTCTCTTGCGGATTGCTGTGTGACCGCGGTGCGTCGGAAGGCAGAGCATTCATTCCGACAGCATTTGATCTGCCCAGACGCGGAACGCCGACAAGTTACCGGGTCCAAAGATATACGTTAGAGGGACGTCCGCGGCGTCGCGGCCCCGTGCGATGAGGACACGTCCGATCCGGGGGGCGTTGTTGCGCGGGTCGAATGTATGCCACCGGCCGCCGAGATAGACGTCGATCCACGCTGCAAAATCATTAGGCGGGTAGGGCGGCGGAAGGCCGACATCGGTAAGGTAACCGGTGCAATAGCGCGACGGGATGTTCAAGCAACGACAAAAAGTGACGGCGAGATGCGCATAGTCACGGCAAACGCCCCTGCGCTCTCCGTATGTCTCGAATGCAGTTCTGGTTGCGCAGGCATGTTCGTAACCGAAGGTGATGTGGCTGCAGACGAAGTCGCAGATCGCCTGCACCCGTGGCCAGCCCGGCGGCGTATGTCCGAATAGGCGCCAAGCCTCATCGGCAAGATGATCGGTCTCACAGTAACGACTGCCAAGCAGAAACAGCATGACTTCCGCCGGCAGGTCCTGGACTTTGTGCTGCAGAGCGTTCAGATCAATCGCATCGGGCATGCCTGAATCACGAACAATGGTGTCCGTGCCGAGGCTGAAACGGCCGGCGGGCGCAACGAGCCGACTGCACCAGTTTCCGAAGCTGTCGCGATAGCCGTCGATGGGAACCGAAGGGCTCGTTATCAGATAATCTGGACGCTCCAAATCGGAGACGCGCGAGAAGTGCACGTTCAACGTTAATATCATCGGCGTCGGCTGGGGAAATTCGAAGCCGAGCTCACAACCGATGTGGATACGCATGAGATCACCGTTTCGGAATATATCGTGCTTCGATTTGGCACACGGCACAATCAACGATAACCCGAGACCGATGTTCGTGCGCAGCTACGTGTGATCAATTTGACTGACGAGGCCGCCAATTGAGCTGCCCTGCGTCAATCCGTCTAAGTACCTTTGTCTCGAGGACTTTGCGAGGTAAAGTTTTAGACAGCTGACATGCGACCATGCCGATTGATGTCTGCTTATCAGGGAGGAATGGACATATCGCGGAACCACCCAAATCGGTGGGACAATCTCGAAAATAAGCATTGGAATTCAATGGCACTTTTGGCCAAGCACGTTTGGCAAGGGTGGGGCGCCACTCATCATTTTCATAGCCCGTCGTACGCCAGCGGCAGCAAACGCGCGAGTTTAAGCGCCCATGCGCGCTGTCCGTTCTGGTCGGCGATCAGGTCCTGGCGAATCTCGATCAACACGTGATGCAGGCCGCGGCGCTCGGCGTGCACCGGGATGGTGTAGTCCAACGCATCGCTCACGATGTCCGGCGCGTTGTCGCTGACAAAGAGGCCCTTTTCCGCGTTGAGCAGCGCCATCAGGCGGTGGGCGAAGCGCGGATCCCGATTGTAGAGCACGCCGGCGTGCCAGGGCCGCGCTGCGCCTTTGAAGACAGGCGCAAAGCTGTGCAGTGCGATCAGGACCGCCGCGCGGCCGGTCTGCAGCCGACGATCAAGCTCGGCTTCGATCCGTTCGTGATAGGGCCAGAAAATCTCGCAAGCGCGCGCGGTCCTGGCACCTTCGCTCAAGTCCTTATTGCCCGGGATCGGGGTGTGTTCGCTGATTTCCGGGATCGACGTCGCCGCGTCCAACGGGCGGTTGCAGTCGATGACAAGGCGAGAATAGTTTTGAAGCATCAGCGTCGCGTCGAGCGCGTCGGCCAAAAGCCGGCCAAGGCCGCCAATGCCGATGTCCCAGGCGATGTGCCGTTCGCAATCGGTTTCGGGAACGCTGAGTCGGCCGAGCGCGCGCGGCATGATCTTACCGGCGTGATCGGCCACCAGCAGGAACGGCGATTTTCCGTCGGCGTTGCAAACCGAGACCGGCGCCGGTTCGTCCGCCGCCAGCAATTTTTCAGGCAGTGCGTTCATCGACGCTCACTATTGCGGCAAAAACATGCACAATACTTGGCCCAAGAATTGCATGTTGTGGAGATGCATGCGGTCGCAATGCATGTCGCCAGCGCATCCATTATCATGGGACGGCAATGCCGATTCTCAGCATTACACACGTTACGACATATCACTATCGTCAACCGGTCGCGTTCGGCGCGCACCGGATGATGTTGCGTCCGCGCGACGACGCGGATCAAAAGGTAATCGAAACCGAGCTCGAAATCACGCCCAGGCCGAGGCAGATTGCCTGGTCGCAGGACAGTTTCAGCAATCATGTCGCGACTGCCGAATTCGCCGACCGCGCCACCGAGCTTTGCTTTGTCAGCAACATTCGTCTCGACCATGCGCCGACCGGCTTTCACGCAACCGATATCGAGGATTTTGCCCGCTCCTATCCGTTTGCCTACGCGGCGGAAGATTGGCCCGGTCTCAAACGTTTCATTTTGCCGCCCTCCGCGCGCCGCGAACTCGATGGCTGGAGCGCGATCTTCTTCCGCAGAGACGGATCCGCCGACACGCACGAATTGCTCGTCGACATGACACGGGCCATCAGGCGGACCTTCAAGCACATATCGCGACACCAAAAGGGAATTCAGGATCCGGTGCGTACCCTTAATCTCGGCGGCGGGAGTTGTCGCGACCTTGCTGTGCTGATGATCGCGGTACTGCGCTCACGCGGAATTGCCGCGCGCTTCGTGTCCGGATACGTGCATCTGGCCGATGACGACGACGAAGATGTTGCCGACGGCAACACTCACGCCTGGGTCCAGGTCTACGTTCCCGGCCCAGGCTGGGTCGACTTCGATCCATCCGGCGGCGTCGTGGGAAATCAGAACCACATTCGCGTCGCAGTCGTGCCGCACCCGCGCGAGGCGATCCCCCTGCAAGGCACGTGGTACGGGTCGACGTCGGATCATCTCGCCATGAAGGTCGCGGTGAAGGTCAAGGCGGTGGCGTCGGGAGACGCCGGGCAAGGCTTCGCTGACGTGAGCCAAGAAGATTCTTGATGAAGAATTCGTGCCTGTCCTTTCCGAAAATTCCATCCGGCTTGAGATTCGTGTCGCGAGGCAGAATCATCGCATGATTGGTGCCGATGCTCGCAGTCCTGTACTCGCTCGGCATGTTCATCGTCGACTTGTTCAAGTCGTGGTGCCGGCTTGAAGCCGAGAACCTGTTCCTTCGCCATCAACTCAGCATCGCCTTGAGGCGTGCGCCGCCGCGTCTTTCGCTACGCGGCAGTGACCGGGCGCTGCTAATCTGGATGACCCGGCTCTGGCCGAGCCTGCTCGGTGCGACGCAGGTCGTTCAGCCGGAGACCATCCTTCGCTGGCACCGCGCAGGCTGCAAAGCGTTCTGGCGCTGGAAATCCCGGAATAGGGCAGGGCGGCCAAAGATCGATCGGGGCCTGCGCGATCTCATCCGACGGATGAGCAGGGAAAACCCAAAGTGGGGAGCATCGCGGATCCATGTTGAACTGCTGATGCTTGTGCTTTGAGGTCGCCCAGTCGACCGTCTCAAAATACATGGTGCAGGGTGGGACGCCTTCGCAAAGCTGGAAGACATTTCTGCGCAATCACGCGCAGGCGATCGCTGCCATTGATCTGTGTGTGGTTCCGACCCTGACCTTTGAGCGATTGTTCGCGTTCCTGGTGCTGGGTCACGGTCGGCGGCAACTGCTGTGGTTCGAGGTAACACGACATCCGACGGCCGAGTGGCTGGCCCGACAGGTCACCGAGGCCTTCCCCTGGTCATCAGCGCCGGTCTACCTGATGCGCGACAACGACCGTCACGGACCTGTCTTTAGGTCGCGGGTGAGGGCCATGGGCATCCGCGACCGACCGATCTCGCCAGGATCGCCGTGGCAAAATCCGTATGTGGAGCGTCTGATTGGCACCGTGCGTCGCGAGTGCCTGGACCGGGTGCTGGTCTTTGGCGAGGCGCACCTGCGGCAAATCCTTTCTTCTTATACGGCTTATTACAATGAGGTTCGCACGCACTTGGCGCTGAACAAGGATACGCCCCTGGGCCGGGCCGTTCAGCGGTCCGGTGTCATTGTCGCCATCCCGATCCTGTCCGGCCTGCATCATCATTACGTCCGGATATGATTTTCGGAAAGGACAGGTCGCAGCGGACTCCGGTCAGCCCTTGGCTGCCAGAAACAAGGCGAACCATGGCTGCTAGTAGCAAGAATACGCGAATGCAATCGCGGTTGGAGAAGGCTGCACGGGAAAATCCCAATCTCAGCGTGAACTACGAAGTCCAAGCAAAGATTATTCGAGAGAAGACCGCGCGATTGAAGGCTCTCCGGTTGGCTAAAGAAGCGGCCGAGAAGAAAAACTCGGGCGCTTAAACTTTCCGCCTCAACTATGCGTACGCGCGAAACTCAGCCCCGCCACTTGCGTGCGCGGGGAGCATAGATGACCTCGCTTGGTTGGCAATGGATTTGCCGTGTCACTACTGGCGGTCAAGGGACCGACTCGAGCGATCGAAGATTCGGTCGATCTTGGTCGCCATGATGAAATCGTTCTCGTGCAGTCCCTTGATCTTCTTAGTGCTCAAGGAGATGGTCGCGTAACCCCAGCCGAAACTGATGTCGGGGTCGTCCAATCTCGCAATAGAGCACGCGGATGAGCTGCGCGCGCCTGGGAATGCTGATGCCGAGTAGTTTCTCGGCTGCCAGGCAGAATGCATGTTCCTGGTTCATCGGCGCGACGTAGTCGAGCCGGTCGAAGTAGGGCAGCGCCTGCAGGTTACGTTTTGTGTTCGATCAGCTTTTCGGTACCGCGATGAAGTAGTCCGATATGGGGATCGACGCGCTGAACGACCTCAACCGTCGAGCTCGAGCACGAGGCGCAGAACTCCGTGGCCGCCGGGTGCTGGGGCCCGAAATTGATGGTGAAATTGCGGACAGTAGCTTCGGCCATAGCGGACGCTTCAATCTCCCTCACCGGGATTTGGCGAGAAGTATTGAAGTTTGTCCGTCTTGCCCTCCCACTCCTTAGAGTCAGCCGGGGGAGCCTTTTTGACCGTAATATTCGGCCAAGTTTTCGCATAGTCTGCGTTAAGCTTCAGCCACTTCTCCGCGCCCGGTTCGGTATCCGGCTTGATCGCCTCGACCGGGCATTCCGGCTCGCACACGCCGCAATCGATGCATTCGTCCGGATGGATGACGAGCATGTTCTCACCCTCGTAGAAACAATCGACGGGGCAGACCTCTACGCAGTCCATCAGTTTGCACTTGATGCAACTCTCGTTGACGATGTAGGTCAATTAATTGACCTTCCAGCAGATCGCGGTGCTCAAATCATTCACGATGTCCGCCATCGCGGTGCTCGCTCTTTGGCTGAAAGTGAACGCAGAGAAGACCTGCGTCCTCTGGCTGGATCGGAACTCCGAGCAATGCGCATTCTCTTGCTGAGGGGTTTGCGGTTGTTACGCTGCACCAAACCTCTTCACCGAGGTACGTACAGTCCTGGCAAACACCGAAGCACCGATGTGCCCCACTCGCAGCTACAGTGGTCAGCACTTGGTGCAGGGCTTCGTGCATCGCCGTTTGCTCATTCGCGTCGAGCGCGTCGACGGCGCGCACCAGAACTTCGAACGGATCACGCGCAAGTGCTTTTTTGCCCTTACTTGTTAGTCGCAGGCCGACGCTTCGCCCGTCCGTCTTGGATCGCTGGCGGACCAAGTACCCACTTGCCTCAAGTGCCTTGATGGCTTGCGATGCGGTTCCACGGGTGGTCGCTTGAAACTCGGCGAAAGCCGATGGGTTCCGGGAGAACGGATTGGCGCGGGCGAAGTAGCGGAGCGCCATCCATTGGGCGGGACTGAGTTCGCCGTCATAGCCCTCAGCTTGCACGAGCCGTCCCACCTGCAACAGGAGCTCTGCCGTTTTGCGTGCTGGCATTATCACCTCTTGGCAAATAATAGCGTTTCGAAATCAAATTGACAATAGGGCTAGCTGCTGATAATTTCGTTTCGAAACTGGTTCGGAGACGACGTCGCCAACAATGGTGGAGATCATGGGTCGGCTGGCGACCGCTGACTGGAGCGTGACGGCCGGATCCGACCTCACCGGTTACCTTTGGCAAATCCGGCGGTTCCCGATGCTGGAACCGCAAGAAGAATACATGCTGGCGCGCAGCTGGCGTGAGCACGGCGACCACGAGGCGGCGCACAAACTCGTCACCAGCCATCTCCGCCTCGTCGCTAAAATCGCCAGGGGCTATTGCGGGTACGGCCTGCCAATCTCTGATGTCATCTCGGAGGGCAATGTCGGCCTGATGCAGGCGGTCCAACGCTTCAGGCCCGAAAAGGGCTTCCGTTTCGCAACCTACGCCGTGTGGTGGATCAAGGCAGCGATACAAGCATACATCCTGCGCTCGTGGTCGCTGGTGAAGATGGGCACCACCGCCAACCAGCAGAAGCTGTTCTTCAATCTGCGCAAAGCGAAGAGCAAGATCTCTGCGCTCGAGGAAGGCGATCTGCGCCCCGATCAGGTGCAAATCATCGCCAAGCGCCTCGGCGTGACCGAGCAAGATGTGGTCGACATGAACCGCCGTCTCGGCGGCGACGCTTCACTCAACGCGCCGATCCGCGAGGACAGCGATTCCGGCGAACGGCAGGACTGGCTGGTTGATGAAGGTGACAGCCAGGAGACTACGCTCGCCACGCGTGACGAATACGACTACCGCCGCAAGACGCTCGCCTCGGCGCTCTACGTGCTCAACGAGCGCGAGCGGCGTATCTTCGAGGCGCGCCGGCTCGCCGACGACCCGCTCACACTCGAGGATCTCGCTTCCGAGTTTGGCGTCTCGCGCGAGCGCGTCCGTCAGATCGAGGTGAGTTCGTTCGAGAAGGTGCAGAAGGCGGTGAAGAAACTGCGTCGCTACGAGACATCGGCGCGAACTGAGCCGTTCGCCCTTGCGTAATGTCGCAACGGCGGCAGAAATATTGGAGATCCGATGGAAAATGCCGCAAACCGAATCGCAACGAAAATCTAAGAAGCTCATAACGACGATCAACGATGAGGCCGAGCGCAAACGCGGCGAAAAACTGCTGGACGAGGCTATAGAAAATACCTTCCCCTGTCCTTTCCGAAAATTCCATCCGGCTTGAGATTCGTGTCGCGAGGCAGAATCATCGCATGATTGGGGCCGATGCTCGCAGTCCTGTACTCGCTCAGCAGATTCATCGTCGATTTGTTCAAGTCGCGGTGCCGGCTTGAAGCCGAGAACCTGTTCCTTCGCCATCAACTCAGCGTCGCCTTGAGGCGTGCGCCGCTGCGTCAGACCGGGCGCTGCTGGTCTGGATGACCCGGCTCTGGCCGAGCCTGCTCGGTGCGACGCAGGTCGTTCAGCCGGAGACCATCCTTCGGTGGCACCGCGCAGGCTTCAAAGCGCTCTGGCGCTGGAAATCCCGGAATAGGGCAGGGCGGTCAAAGATCGATCGGGGCCTGCGCGATCTCATCCGACGGATGAGCAGGGAAAACCCAAAGTGGGGAGCATCGCGGATCCATGGTGAACTGCTGATGCTTGTGCTTTGAGGTCGCCCTGTCCCTTCCGAAAAACCCATCCGGATTTGGATTCGCATGATAGGACAGAATCATCGCATCGTTGGAAGCGATGTCTTCGATCCTGCACGCGCTTGCAATATTCGTAGTCAATCTATTCAGGTCGCACAGTCGGCTTGAAGCCGAGAATTTGCTCCTGCGTCATCAGCTAAACGTTGCGCTGCACCAGGCGCCAGCGCGGCTGCGACTGCGCGGCTGTGATCGAGTAATATTGGTTTGGATGGTCCGACTCTGGCCGAATTTGCTTGGTGTGGTTCGAGTGGTGAAGCCTGAGACAGTCTTGCGTTGGCACCGGGCAGGTTTCAGAGCGTTTTGGCGCTGGAAGTCACGGAAGAGGGCAGGGCAACCGGAGATTGATCATGGCCTGCGCGAACTGATCCGGCGAATGAGCCGAGAGAATCCATTGTGGGGTGCGCCGCGCATCCACGGCGAGCTGTTGATGCTTGGCATTGAAATGGCCCAGTCAACGGTTTCGAAGTACATGATTCGAGGCCGCAAACGGCCCTCGCAGGGCTGGAAGACCTTCTTACGCACCCACGGCGAGGCGATTGCGGCAATCGACATGTGCGTTGTCCCAACGGTGACCTTTGATCGCTTGTTTGTTTTTCTGGTTCTTGGATACGGCCGCCGGCGTTTGCTGTGGTTTGATGTCACGCGACATCCCACCGCTGAATGGCTGGCCCGACAGATTACGGAGGCGTTTCCGTGGACGTCGGCACCGACGTACTTAATACGCGACAATGATCGGGCCTATGGGCATGTATTCACCGCCCGGCTCCGGGCGATGGGCATCCGTGACCGGCCGATTACGCCTAGATCGCCATGGCAAAACGGCGTTGCCGAACGTCT
>Ga0207788_1000062_pt1 | contig 16628 bp, 14 predicted proteins | sample LuqExpMetageno79_FD_187836 | JGI IMG/M metagenome (GOLD analysis project Ga0207788, IMG submission 187836) | Tropical forest soil microbial communities from Luquillo Experimental Forest, Puerto Rico - Sample 79 (SPAdes) | ecosystem: Environmental > Terrestrial > Soil > Tropical forest ... | reverse complement strand
CGTTGCGATCACGGCCGGTGGGTTCGCCTTCAGATCGATCACCGAAATCCGGTTGTCGGGAGTGAGTTTCGTCGGATCCGCGGGATTGACCTTCATGCTCGCGGCCACGAGCGCAATCGATTCATCGGGCGCAATCGCCACGTTTTGCGGCGGACCTACTACGCTAGACGGCGCCTTGATCTCGCCGAGCACTTTTGGCGGAGAGGCTCCGAGATCGATGATGGTGACAGTGTCATCGCCAGGATTCGCCAGCACCGTGGCCGTACCGTTTACATTCAGCATCTTGCCGTCATTAGAAGAAACGGCCAGCTGTGCCGCGGCGCCGAACGAGAACAGGGTGAGCATGGCAACTGCAAGCCCGCTCCATAGTGAAATGCGAGGATTCATGAGATTCCTCCCCAAGCTCGGTTTTTCTGGAAATTAACGATCACGCCGAGCCCGCGATGCATGCACATACTACATTCCATTTATTCCCAAAGTAACTGGTGCGATTTCAGGAATTTTGCTCTTTAAGGACGTAGCCTCTCTCCAAAAAGCACACCAGTACTCCGAACTTGCGCCGCTAGTTGAAGGCGCGAAATCGAGGCGCAGCCGCATGTCCGCTTCTCTAATCGGCCGGTTTGGGTCAAGCGCTTTCAGCCGCCCGTGTCCCGCGGTTTTTAAAAGGCCTAAGCGAAACCGGTTTTGTCGAAGCTCGTGATGTAGTGTTCGAATATCGTTAGGCAGAGGGGGCACTATGATCACTTGCCAGCACTTGTCGCCGATCTCATAGCATTGCCATCACTTAGCGATGTGCTAGCGTGCGGCTCTTCGGCCTGAGGACTAAGTTTATGAGACGACGGGATTTCATCACGCTTTTCGGTAGCACTGCGGCAATGTGGCCGCTCGCGGCGCGCGCGCAACAGCCGAGAAAAATATACAGAATTGGTGTTTTGTGGCACGGAGCAAACGCTGAAGAAGAAGCTATCTATTTGGCAGCGCTACGACAGGGGTTGAATGATTTCGGCTATGTGGAAGGTCAGAACGTCGTTTTAGAAATGCGTTTTCCGGCGGAGCAGTATGAACGGTTCTTCGTTCTCGCAGCCGAACTTGCCCAGCAAAAAGTGGACGTATTGGTTTCGGCAGCAGGGATCGCTGCCGTCGCCTGCCATCGTGCAACAACGACGATCCCAATTGTGTCCGTCAATGTCCCCGATCCGGTCGGACGAAAGCTTGTAGCCAGCCTTAACCGGCCCGGCGGAAACTTGACAGGCTTGTCAAATATGGCCGTCGAACTGACGAGGAAGCGCATCGAACTGGCGAAAGAGATGATCGAAGACTTGTCACGCGTGGCATTGCTTGTAAACACGGCCGATGAAATCGGTTCGCGCGCGTATATTGCACAAGGTGATGCCGCCGGTCCTCAGCTTGGAGTGGCCGTTGTGCCGGTTGGAGTACGGGACGCCAATGACCTGGAAGGTGCGATTTCAAAGATTAGTACAGACAACTTCCAAGCAATAGTCGTGACGCACGACGGTTTATTCTACGTGCAACGAAAACGCCTCGCTGACTTGGCTTTAGAAAGGCGACTGCCGACCATTGCGTTTGCTAGCGAGCAGTGGGAAGCCGGCGTGCTTGCAACCTATGGACCGAACGTGCCTAGCTTGTACCGACGCGCAGGCGCGTTCATCGACAAGATCCTCAAAGGGGCAAACCCCGCCGATCTTCCTGTTGAGCAACCCACGAAATTTGAGCTTCTTATCAACCTCAAAACCGCAAAGGCGCTTGGCCTTACGGTCCCTCCCACGCTGCTCTCCCGCGCCGACCAATTGATCGAATAACGACCCTTTGTGAGCTGGTGATTAATATGAGCACTGCCAGGGCGCTGGCGCTCGACGTGCCGCCGACGCTACTCGCCCGCGCCGACGAGGTGATCGAATAGGAAGTCATGCCCGCTTTTGGGGCCAATCGCCGACATTTCGGACCGGCATCCGATGAACAGGCCACAGACTCGTGCAGTTCATAACCGACCGATGCGATCGCACGATCTTTCTCGCTAGTGCGAAAGGAGGCGCTGTTCGCCTCGGATCAAATGACCGTGTTAGGGACTTCCTGTTGCCGCAACCCGGCATGGGCCATATGATTTTGCCTCGTTTCGAACGATCTCGGATGTCCTCTGCAAGGAGATCGTCTGTACGCCTGTGACAAGTCGAAAAGAACACGTGCTGTCGTGGCAAAACGCCAGCGGGAAATTGCGCGCCGGAAGCCACGTCGGACCATGACCCAAGGGAGGGGGCGGTGAATATTCGTGACTCGATCTATGTCGTTGGTCTCGTCCTGATCATCGGCGCCGCAGCGCTGGTATGGAAGATGACGGCGAGCGCCACCGACAGCCCGCGCTATTCCGAAGATCATCCGAGGTTCAGGGTCGATCCGTCGTGGCCGAAGCCCCTGCCGGAGACGATCAGCAGCGACGGCGTAGCGCATCGGTGGGTGACCGGCGAGATCGCCGGCACCTGCGTCGACGCGCAGGACAACGTCGTCACGTTCAACCGCGGCTGGGAGGTCGGCGTCACCGTCAATGGCGTGCGGCAGGGCGCCATGTCGGGGGCGATCATCCGGCAGGACGCGTACCTATCGTCGATCCCTTCGCCTCCGGTCGTGGTGTACGATCGCGACGGCAACGTCGTATCGTCGTGGGGCAATCCCGCGCTGATCCAGACTGGGGAGAACGCTGGCGGCGCGGCCTACCTGCCGCATGGCGCGCACGGCTGCTTCGTCGACTACCAGGGTAACATCTGGGTCGCCGGCAATCTCGACGGCGTGGTGCAGAAGTATCCCGCCGGTGGTGGCGGCGGGGTGTGGACGTTGCAGATCGGCCAGAAGGGCGCCTGCGACGGCCCGCCTGACAACTCGAAGATCGGCGATGATCGTGTCTATCCGACCTGCGGTGAGGCGCACGACTTCAACAGCAGCAAGACACTGTTGAACCAGCCCGCGGACGTTGCCGTCGATCCGCTGCCCGATCCCGCGACTGGAGAGCGGGGCAACGTCTATATCGCCGACGGCTACGGCAATCACCGTATCGTGGTGTTCGATGCGAAGGGGAACTACGTGCGCCAGTTCGGCACCAAGTGCGCGACGGTCGGCCCGACCTGCGGGCCGGGCGAATTTGGCGCTAACGGCGGCGGTCATCCGCATTGCGTCGTTCTCGGCAATGACGGCTTGGTTTATACGTGCGATCGTTCCAACAGCCGCATCCAGGTGTTCGACAAGCTCGGCAAGTTCGTGCGGTCGATCCCGATCGGCGCCCCGCCGGGCGCGACGCCCGAGATGCAGAAGGCGATCCCACTCGCCGAGTTGCGCGCGTGCGACATCGACTTTTGGCCGAACGTCGACTACCTCGCCGGGACATCCACGACCAGCCAGCGCTACATCGTTGACGTCGACATCGGAAACGATAATTCCTGGATCATCGAGCGGGCGAGCGGCATCATCGTCGGCGCCCTAGGCCGCTGCGGACTGGCCCCGTGTCCTGGACACAACATCGGCGAGTTCGCCTTCGGCCACACGGTGACAACCGACTCGCAAGGAGCGGTCTACGTAGCCGAGACGATCGCCGGCCGACGGATTCAGAAATTTGTTCCGACCGTGGATTGACCCCCGGCTGATGCAAGGCGCGAGCTTCCCATTTGCCTCCCCCGCTTGCGGGTAAAAAATGCATTTTGAGACGCAAGTCGAACGGATCTCGATGCAGCTACGCCGTTTTTTTGGTGCGCTTGTCGTACTGCTCGCCGTCGCGTCCGCCGCGGGGGCGCATGACTTTCCAACCAACACGCTCGCGACGGGCTTGGTCAGGATCACACCGTCGCGGATCGATCTTTTGATCCGCGTGCCGCTCGATGTCCTGCATGCGATCCCCTTTCCGATGAAGGGTGAGACCTACGACCTCTCGGCCGCGGAGGCTGCGCTGCGACAAGCGCTGATCGGTATCGGCGAAGCGGTGACGATCGCCGACGGCGACAGGCGCCTGATCGCGGATTCGTCGCGCGCGCGCCTGTCGCTGCCGTCGGATCGCTCGTTCGCAACGTTCGACGACGCGGCTACGCACATTGCGGCGCCGCCGGAACCGGACACGAAGATCGTCTACGACCAGGGCTATCTCGACGCCCGCTACAGCTATCCCCTCAGGAATCCCGGCGCGTCCCTATCCATCCGCACCATGCTCGCGAGCGACCTCGGCGATCGCTTCAAGCTGAGCCTGCGCGTCCTGCGCGCCGACGGCGGCAGCAGCGCCTTCGTTCTCACCAGCGCGGCAGGAGCGGTTCCGCTCGATCCCAGCTGGCATCAGGCGGCTGCGAGCTTCGTCTGGCTCGGGATCAAGCACATCCTGAGCGGACAGGATCATCTCCTGTTCCTACTCTGTCTGTTGATCCCGCTACGCCGCCTGCGCAATCTGGTCGCGGTGATCACCGCGTTCACGCTCGGCCATTCGATCACCCTGGTCGGCGCCGCGCTGAACCTCGCGCCGACCGGCCCCTGGTTCCCGCCCTGGGTCGAAACCGCGATCGCGGCCTCGATCGTCTACATGGCGCTCGAGAACATCATGGATGCCGACGTTCGCCATCGCTGGATGCTCGCGGCCGGATTCGGCCTCGTCCACGGCTTCGGCTTTTCCTACGTACTCCGGGACGAGATCGCGTTTGCGGGCTCGCAGCTCGTGGCTGCGCTCGCCGCTTTCAATCTCGGCATCGAACTCGGGCAGCTCCTATTCGTGGCGGCCGTGTTGCCGGCCCTCGCCTTCTTGCTTCGCAGCGTCCCATCGCGCCGCATGGGCATCATTGTGCTCTCGGCGATAATCGCGCACACCGCCTGGCACTGGATGATGGACCGTTGGGATGCGCTTGCAAAAACGCCGTGGCCCGCGCCGACGAGCCCGGACATGATGATCCTGGCACGCTGGGCGGCCGTCGTGCTCGCGATTTGGGGTATCGCGAGAGTGCTCGCGGCGTGGAAGGGAGCGAGATCGCGCATCGACGCCGGAAACGCCCCGGCTTCGAGCCCCGAGCACCTCGTTGCACAGCCATCGACGCTCGGGACGCACGTTCGTTCTCGACACGAGAGCCCGAGGGCGATGACCGGCACTCGCGGCACTGACGTCAGCGATCGTCCTGCAGCTTGAAATGCAAACCCTATGCGCCCTGAGCGACTCGGGACATGATCTTTGGAATTGATTTGTGATTCCAATCATAGACTAATTTTCCGGTCGCCAAGGGGTCATCGCTCGGCAGGAAAAAGCGTACGTCGGAAGCCGCGACCTCGGATGACCCAATGCGGGCGTTTTCTGAATGACGGCTGCGTGGCGACCTCGAACTCATCCACGTTGGAAGCTACCCTGCCGGACGATTGGTTCATACCTTCGACGAGTGAAATTTGATGCAGTGGATCGACGTAAACGGCGTAAGCCTCCGCTACGAACTTGCTGGCACCGGCGCGAAAAACATCGTCCTGGTGCACGAAATGGGCGGCTCGCTGGAGACGTGGGACGACATGTTTCCCGCGCTGGCCGAGCGCTGGCGCGTGTTGCGATACGACACGCGCGAGGCTGGATTTTCCGAAAAGACCGGGCGCGTTCCTGTGATCGGGACGATGGTGGACGACATTGCTGCGCTGTTGGACGCGTTGGAAATCAGCTCGTCGGTTGCGATCGTCGGTTGTGCCGTCGGTGCCGCTATAGCGATGCATTTCGCCGCACGCCATCCGCAGCGTAGCGCGGCATTGATGGCAATGAGCCCGGCGACGGGGGTTGCCCCCGAGCTGCGGGCAGCGACCTTGGCGCGCGCGGACAAAGCTGAGCGGGAGGGGATGCGTTCCATTGCTGAAGCGCTGCTCGATCTGGCTTACCCGGCCGTCCTGCGCGGCGATCGTGAGCGTTATAGAGTTGCGCGAGCAAGGCTGCTTGGCGTGCACCCCGCGAGCTTCGCAGTCATTTATCGCATGCTGGCGGACCTTGATTTGACGGCCGACTTTGCGAAGATCAGGTGCCCGACTTTGATCGTGGCGGGCGCTCACGACGGGTTGCGGCCACCCGAGCACGTACAAACCGTCGCCAGGCAAATCCCGGAGTCGCAATTCGAAGTCATCGAATCCGGCCATTACATTCCCGTGCAGATGCCCGAAAAGGCCGTCGAATTGCTGACGGGGTTGCTGAATCGTGCGACCTTCTAGAAACCGGCATCGTGACCTTCGGGAAGATGGCGGTCAGGGATGGATTCTCTTGGCGCGCAAGCCGCCATAGGTCTGCCAGGATGGTGCCAGCAGCCAGCCGCAATCGATTGGAACGTTGACACCGGTGATGGCCGAGGACTTCGGTGAAAGCAGGAAAGCAATCGTGTCTGCGACCTCCGCCGGTTCAACCAGCCGTCCCATTGCGGAATTTGCAACGATAGATGCCTCGTTGCGGTCGCCGACATCGATTTGTTTTTGCACCCGCAGTGTTCGCGTATAGCCGGGTGAAACGGCATTGACGCGCACGCCCGAGCGGCCCCATTCCCCCGCAAGACATTCCGTCATCGAAATCACCGCAGCCTTGGCAGGCGCGTAGGCGTGCAACGGGACGGACCGCATCCCAGTGATTGATGCGATATTGACAATGCTGCCTGCGCCGCGCACGGCCATAAACCGGCCGAACGCAACACACGCCACGTAGGTGCCGCGTTGATCGATATCGATTACCCGGTCCCATGCCTCCATCGTCAACTGTTCTGGCGGTAGCGGGTGCTGGACAATGCCGGCGGAATTCACCAACCCGTAGACCGGGCCGACCTCTCGCTCGATAGTGTTCGCGACCGCAGCTACTTGCGCGGCGTCGGCGACGTCCGCGGTGTAAGCGTGACCGTTCAGCTCTTGCGCGACCTTTTTGGCGGCATCGGTTTGCAGATCGACGACGACCACGTGCCAACCATCGCGCACGAGTGCGTGGCCACAAGCTTCGCCAATGCCGCTGGCGCCACCGGTAATAACGACGATTTTTCCATCAGACTTCGAACTCACAGCTGCAACCTCCCATCCAATCGAAGACGACAACGGCCGTCGCCGTCACAAACCCAAATAGGCGTGTTGGACTTCCGGATCGGCCAACAAATCACGTCCGCTTCCAGTTTTAACGATTTGACCGCGCTCGACCACGTAACCGCGCTGCGCCATGTCGAGTGCGTCGCCGACATTTTGTTCCACCAGAAGTATGGCGATCTTCTTGCTGCGTGCCAGCGACACGATGATCTCGAACACGTGCTCGACCATGATCGGCGACAACCCGAGCGACGGTTCATCCAACATTAGCAGCTTCGGCCGGCTCATCACCGCGCGGGCAATGGCGCACATCTGCCTTTCACCGCCCGACAGGCTGCCGGCCAATTGAAGTCGCCGACTGGAAAGAATTGGAAATAGCGTGAACACTTCTTCCAGCGTTTTATCGAGCTGCGGGCGCGCACTGCTGTTGAAGGCGCCAAGTTCAAGGTTTTCCTGAATCGACATGAAAGGAAACAACCGGCCGCCTTCTGGCACCATCACCAGATTGCGCACCACGACCTGATGGGCCGGCAATCCATCAATCCGCTCTTCTTCGAACCGGATCGTGCCTTGAGTGCAGGGCAACAGACCGGCGATCGAACGCAGCAGGGTCGATTTACCGGCACCATTGGCGCCAACGACGGATACGATCTCGTTAGCCCCGACCTGCAGGCTGACATTGCGCAGGACCGGGATGTCGCCGTAGCCGGAGCTGATCTTGTCGACGGTGAGCAGGGCAGTCATTGGGCGCGCTTTCCCAGATAGGCCTTGACCACCGTCGGGTCGCTGAGGACTTCGCTCGCGGTGCCCTCCGCAATCTTGACGCCGTGATCGAGCACGATGACGCGGCGCGACACGGCGCGCACGACCTTCAGATTGTGTTCGATCACAAGAAACGTCATCCCCTGGCCGTTGAGCCGTTGGATCAAGTCGATGACCTCGGTCACTTCTGTCGCATTGAGACCGGCCATCACCTCGTCGAGCAAGATGAGTTCAGGCGAAAGTGCGAGCGCGCGCGCGATTTCGAGCCTGCGCCGCTCACTGAGCGTCAATTCACCGGCAGGTATTTCAGCGCGCGCTTCGAGGCCTACTTCAGCGAGAACTTCGCTTGCGCAATCATAGGCACCCGCGAAGCGGTGATGCCGCAGAAACGCGCCCACCATCACGTTCTCGCGCGTGGTCAGCCCGATCAGCGGCTTGGCAATTTGAAAGGTGCGACCCATGCCGCGTTGCGCACGCACATGCGGCGGCAAGTTGCTGATCTGTTCACCACGAAAAGCAATAGCGCCGTCGCTCAACGAAAGCTGGCCGGTGATCAAATTAAACATCGTCGTCTTGCCGGCGCCGTTGGGCCCGATCATGCTGAGAATTTCACCGCGCTCGATCTCGAACGACACGGTATCGACTGCGATCAACCCCTTGAAACGCCGGACTGCGTTCTCCACAGAGAGGAAGGGTGTTCCGGTCATGACCGCTTCCTGTTGCGGATGCGGCGCACAGCACCCGTGAATTCGCCGACGATGCCGCGCTTGAGGAACAGCGCGGCGCACACCAGGATTATGCCAAGCACGATCAAATGGCCGCCCGGGATCGCGCCGCCGAGCGTCCCGCGCAAAAAATTTTCAACCGGCACAATCAGCAGAGCGCCGACAACGGGGCCCATGATGGTGCCGATGCCGCCGATCAGCGAGATCAGCGCGAACTTGACGCCGATATCCGGCAACGCGAACAAGGTCGGAGGATCAAGTACCCGCACGTACATTGCGAATATGCCGCCGCCGATTCCGGTCAGCGCGGCTGATAATGCCATCCCGAGCAGTTTCACCCTGAGTACATCGACCCCGGCCGACCGCGCCGAATCTTCGTCTTCACGCACCGCCAGGAGATAATGGCCCAGCCGCGAGCGCCGCAGGACCGCCGTGATCAACACAACGATGCTCATGAAGCCGAAAGTGAGCAACGCGTACTTCCAGCGCTCGACGAAGATCATGTTCCAGAAGCCGGCACGGAAAGGGATCAGGATTCCGCGCGGGCCACCGGTCAGATGGTCGGTGTAATTGGCAAGGGCAAAACAGGCTTCATTGATCGCCATGGTGGCGATTGCGAAGAACGGGCCACGCAACCGAAAGGTCGGCCAAGAGATCAGCAACGCGACCAGGGTGGCTAGCGCCGCGGCGGGAAAAACGGCAAGCCATGGAGTCATGCCGAGATCAAGATAGAGCCGCGCGACCGAATAGGCGCCGATCGCAAAGAATACACCGTGACCGAGGGAAAACTGGCCGCCGAAGCCGCCGATAATATTCCACGCGCAAGCGAGCGCGGCAAACAGATAGGCGTAGGCAAGAATATTCGCCCAGTAAGGATCGTTCCACGTGAGGCCGAGCGGAACGCAAGCGAGCAGAAGTAATCCAGCATATCGGCCGACCAAAGTCGCCAACGACATCGACTGTGAACGAGCCGCCGTTGTTCCTGCCAGAGCAAGAGTACTTGTTGTCATTTCAGGTTTGCTCGCGCAGGCCGACTTCTTCCGCGCCGACCTGCCCCATGAGTCCAGACGGCCGAATGATAAGGGCGGCGACGAAAACGATGAACCAGATTGCTTGTTTGAGCGCCGGATCGACGTAGTAGCCGGAGAAGCTTTCGATCAAGCCTACGATCAAGCCTCCAAGATAGGCGCCCGGCACACTGCCGAGGCCGCCGAGCACGACGACCGCAAAAGCCGCGAGGATGAAGTTCCCGCCGATATAGGGCGACAGCGTGTAGATCGGCGCCAGCAGTGCGCCGGCAACGCCCGCCAAGGCGCTACCGAGACCAAACGTCAGCAGATAAGTCCGTTCGACATTGACGCCCATCAGCCGCGCCGCCTGACGGTCCTGGATGACTGCGCGAATGGCTTTGCCAGGCATCGTACGCTGCAAGAACAGCATGAGAGCGAGAGCGATACCGCTCACAACTATGAAGACCACGAGGCGCACGCCGCTCACCTTGAGTCCGAACACATCGATCAAAACGCTCGAATAGCTGCCGCTGAGGCTGCGCGCTTCCCCGCGGGTCAATGCGAGCATCGAGTTCTCGAACAAGATCAAAAGCCCGAAGGTCGCGAAAATCTGCATCATCGGTTCGTTTTGCAACGGCTGCAGAACCGTTCGCTGAACGGCGAGACCGAAGACGAACATCAGCGGTGCAACCACGAACAGCGCAAGGTACGGGTTGATCCCGAGATAGGTGGTGCAGAAATAGGTCGCATACATTGCCAGCATCACAAATTCGCCCTGCGCGAAATTGATGATGCGCACGACACCGAAAATAAGATTCAGTCCGATGCTGACGAGACTGTAAATGCCGCCGAGCAAGATGCCGGAAATCAGGATGTTGAGAAACGTTTCCATCGGCGTCTTGCTGAGAAGGCCGAGCCAACGTGCGGCTGCACGTTGGCCCGGTTGCTGCCGTCATTCTGGTATTATTTGCGCGGCACGTTCACGAGTTTCACATCGGGCTGTGCCGCGTCCTTTGGATAGACGGTAACGACTTTTCCAGACTGCCACTGCACGAGAGTCGGGAAGGCTCGCGTGTTCTGGAATTTTGGGTCGAACTTGACGCCAAATCCGGTGGCATAGCTCTTCAACGGCTTATCCATTTTGGCGGCCGCGGCGCGCAGCTCATCCATATTGGTGCTGCCGGCGGCCTTTATGGCTTCTAGCAGCATTTGCATGCCGGCATATGCGGTCATACTCTGCGGCGCAATTGGATCGCGATTGTACTTCTCCTTGTAGGCCGCCAGATAGGCTGCGGCGCCGGGACCATAAGCCTCGGTCTGATCGGGCCGCGGATAGCCGACGACGGCAATGCCCTCAAGATATTCCTTGCCCAGGGCGTCGAGCGTTTCGAAGGTATCGCCGGTGGCCACCATCATGACGGCCGGCGGCTTGAAGCCCTGGTCGCGCATCGTGCGCAGCAACAAGCTGCCGTCGGGTACGTAGCCGGTCTCCATCCAGAGATCCGGCGCCGCGGCCTTCGCGCGCAGAATGGAATCCGTGAGATCGATGGCGCGGAAATTATGCGCACCCATCCCGACGACTTTGCCGCCAAGTTTCTCAATCAGTTTCTTCTGCAGTTCGGCAATGGACGTGCCGAAAATCGAATCTTCGTGCTCAATCCAAATCGTGAGAGTCTTGATATCTTTATTTAGGGCAGGCGCGAGCACGTCTTTGGCGGCTGCGACCGAGACTTCGGCAAAACTGTCGGCATAGGGACCGCTGCGGACAAAGTTCGGCAGTCCGCGTTCGGTCAGATCGCCGGCAAGCGCGTTGGTGTCCCAATAAACTTTGCTGTAACGCAACGCCGAGTCGCTCGCCGCGTTGGAAACCGCGCTAATGTAGGTGCCGACGAAAACTTCAACTTTGTCCTGGCTGGCCATTTTCTCGACCGTGGCAATTCCTTGCGGAGGGCTGCTCGCGTCACCACGCAGCAATTCAATTTTGCGCCCGAGCACGCCTCCCTTGGCATTGGCCTCATCGATCGCAAGTTGATAGCCGCGGGAGACTTCGTCGCCGTACAGAGCCAACGGGCCAGAATAAGGATTGATCGCTCCGATGCGGAGCGGCTCAGCTTGCCCCCAAGCGAGACTGGCGGAAGCGGCGACTGCAAACGCCGCGATCGCAAGTCGTGAAATTCCGTTTCGTGTCATGAGCATCCCTCCTTGAGGATATAGCCTTGTTATCGTTGTTGCCTTTTTGGGATTTCCGCATCGCAGTTCAGTCGACCTGAACACAGTCACATTGATTTAAATCAACTGCAATCCGTCGAAGTTGTGATTTGCGGAGTCGTGCAGGAAGTGGATCTGCCTGATGTGGTCGGAGGCTAGCGCACCATGGCGGACATTGTGAAATTCAAACTGGAAACAGATAGTTTCCGTTCCGTTGGAAAGAAACTCAGCCGGCCCGAATGCATCATCGCTGAGCCTGACGGTACGCTTTGGATCTCCGACGACCGTGCCGCGGTAACGCGCATCTGGCCCGACGGCACGCAAGACCTCATCGGTTCGATGGGTGGAGCGCCGAACGGCTTGGCGATGGCCGCCGACGGCACGATCTACGTTGCCAACATCGGTCACGGCGCTTTCTACCGGCTGAGCCAGGACGGCCACCATCAAGTGTTGCTTGATACGCTCGACGGAAAACCCGTCGGATCGGCAAATTTTGTTTACATTGACGAGAATGATCGTCTTTGGCTTACCGTCTCTACCGTAACAACCCCGCGCTCAGATGCTTTGCATAACAAGATCGCGGACGGCTACGTCATCTTGATGGACAAAAACGGCCCACGCCGTGTCGCCGAGCGGATTCTGTTTGCCAATGAGGTGCGGATCGATGGCGATGGCCGCCATCTTTATCTCGCGGAAACGACGGCCGGCCACGTCTCGCGCTATCCGCTCAACCGCGATGGCAGCCTCGGCAAGCCCGAAATTTTTGGGCCGTCACCGGTCTTCCCTGGCGCTTTGATCGACGGCATCACGTTCGACGCTGCCGGCAATCTGTGGGTGACGGAGATCACCCGCCACGCCCTCATTGCGATCACCCCCGAAGGACTGGCGCATGTGGTTTACGAGGATCCTGCCGGCAAGACGCTGTTCTTTCCGACGAGTCTGACGTTTGGCGGCCCGGACCTGAAGACCGCTTACGTGGGCTCACTTAAGCTTGACCATTTGATGAGCTTCACGGCCCCGGTGCCCGGCGTCCCCATGTATCACTGGCGGCACCGCACCCAGCGGGTTCACGCATGACAGCCATCGCCGCAGTTACCGGCGCAGCCTCAGGGATTGGGTTCGCCACCACCCGGAAACTCTTGGGTGAGGGCTGGACCGTTGTCGCACTCGACATTTCCGCAAGCCAGCTTGCGGCCGCCCGCGACACATTTTCGAATTTTGCCGGCCAGCTTACTACGCTGGTTTGCGACGTTGCCTCACCGGCGCAAGTCGAATCGGTGTTTGCGCAAATAAAATCGCGTTATTCCAGGATCAATGCGCTGGTTTGCTGCGCCGGCGTCTTGCGGCTGGGATCGCTCGAAAACATGGCAGTTGATGAATTCGATCTCGTCTTCAACGTCAATACACGCGGTCCTTGGCTGTGCGCGCGAGCGGCGCTTCCGTTGCTGAAGCCAGCGGCGGCGGCCGGTGAAGCGGCGCGAATTGTACTACTGTCGTCCATCGCCGCGTTGCGGCCCAAGATCGGCGGTGGTGCCTATGCCGGTTCCAAAGCCGCCCTCAGTCAATTGACGCGTGTCCTTGCGGTCGAGTGTGGCGCCAGCGGCGTCTTAGTGAACGCTATCGCGCCGGGAACCGTCGATACGCCGATGATCCGCGCGGTCAGTAGTCCATCGTCTCAACGAGGAGACTATCGCCCATCGGGGATGTCTCCGCTCGGCCGCGTCGCCATGCCCGAGGACGTTGCCAGCGTCGTATGGTTCCTATTGGGAGACGATGCTCGCTACATTACCGGAACCACCATTCCGGTGGACGGCGGCACGAGTGCCGCCTTCGTACCGCCAACCAGCGGCGGATAAAAAGCGCGAGCGAGGCAGCGTCAGCGCTCGCCGACGCGCGCAAATTGGTTTTGCGGCGTGGCCTTTGCCCAATCCGGTGGAGTTTTTGCCCAACGCTTGAGATGGTCTAGAAACCGGCGCGTCCGCGCCGGGAGGTGCTCGCGCGTCGGGTACACGACATAGATATCGAGTTCGAGCGGCTCGTAATCCGGCAAAACGACGATCAGACGTTTCGCTTTCAAGTCGTCCGACACCATGTAGTAAGGGTGCATCGAGATCCCGTGGCCGAGCAGGGCGGCTTGCTTGAGCGCCTCGCCGAAGTTTGCGCAGACGGTACCGCGCACCCGCGCCGAGACTTCCCCGGCTGCTCCGGAGAAACGCCAGATATTGGTCGGCGATTTCAGCGTGTGCACAAGGCAGTTGTGATTTTGCAGATCTGCCGGTGTTTTGGGCACTCCATGCGTGCGCAGGTAAGCTTCTGATGCGACCAAGACCTGCGGAGCCTTGGTCAGCGGCACGGCAACATGCCCCGCGTCCTCTGGTGGCGGACCGATGCGTAGCGATAGGTCGAGACCCTGGGTGATCAAATTCGCGCTGCCATCATCGAGCATCAGCAAAATGCGGATATCCGGATAGGTTGCGGTGAACTCTGCGACCAGCGGCAGGAGATGATGTGTTCCGAACGAAGGCGGTGTACCGACCCGGACGATACCGCGTGGCTTTTCGATCAGCTCACGGGCGCCTGCGCCGATTTCTTCATAGCCGTTAAGCAACAACTGGCCTTGGCTCAGCGCGTGGACGCCAGCCTCGGTCAATCCGACGTGCTTGGTCGTGCGATTAAGGAGTTTTGCGCCGAGTGACCGCTCGAGCCAGGCAACATGTTTGGTCGTGGCCGCCTTCGATATGCCCAGCCGGCGCGCGGCGCCGATAAAGCTGCCATCGCGGGCGACCTCGATGAAAACCTCGATACAGCGAAGGCGGTCCACGCGGAACACCCCGGTTTTCGAAATCGAAACAATAAGTTTTCTATTTCAATATTGGCCTAATCGGTCCCGAGGTTCAATATATGGCAACGCTACAGGAATTATGCGGGTTTTCTGCCTTATGCGCGACGGCGCAAAATTGGCGGTTGATATTTTCGAAACAATGGGCTGGACGGTGCGATGCGAGCGCGTTTGCGGCGAGATCCCTTGCGGTGCTTGACTCGCAGCCGACCGATCAAAGCTCAACAAAGTCTAAGACCTCGCTTAAGAGGCACAACCAACGGAGAGGGACGTGAAGGGCAATCCTGCGCGATTGATCGGCCGTTCATTTGCACTCGCGTTTGTCGGCGCGGTGGCCACGTTAATTTTCGGGGAAGTCGTGCTGGCGCAATCCTCGGCCGACAATTATCCCGAAAAGCCGATCAGGATCATCGTCCCATTTGCGCCAGGCGGCTCTGTCGACCTCGTCGCGCGCATCGTCGGACAGAAGTTTACCGAAGCTTGGGGACAGCCCACCATCGTCGAGACGCGGCCGGGCGCCGGTACGATGATCGGCACACAGGCGACTGCCAAGGCTGATCCGGATGGGTACACGCTCATGGTTGCGGTGAGTAATCACGCCACCAATCCGTCCCTGCATGTGGCGATGGCCTACGACGCGCTGAAGGATTTTGAGTTTATCAGCATGTTGGCGCGTGCTCCGGTGGTTATCTACACGTATCCCAAGTTTGCGCCAACCAATCTGAAGGAGCTGATCGCCTATGCCAAGGAGAAACCCGGCACGCTCAGCTTCGGCTCGGCCGGTCCGGGGAGCATGACGCATCTGGTCGCTGAGCAGCTCAAAATCCAGACTGGCATCGATATGACGCACGTCGTGTATCGTGGCGGCACGCCGGCAATGAATGACGCCATGGCTGGGCAGATTCCCATGACCTTCGCCACCGTATCGCAGGCGCTACAGCAATATCACGGCGGTCTGCTAAGCGCGCTAGCGGTGTCGTCGGACAAGCGCTACCCCGCACTTCCGGAAGTACCGACGTTCAAGGAGCAGGGCGTCGACCTGGTCGCCTCAGAGTGGTACGTGCTGCTGGCGCCGGCCAAGACGCCGAAGCCGATTGTTGATAAACTCAACGCCGAGGTGCGCCGCATGATGGCGATTCCAAACCTCGGCGACCGCCTGCCAGGGATCGAGTTGATCAGTTCGACCCCCGAGGAAGCAAAAAATTTCGTCGCGAGCGAAATTGCTCGCTGGCAACCAGTGATCAAGAAGCTAGGGCTCAGGCTGGATTAGCCGCACACCGCGCTCGACGCGGGACCCGGCACGATTGGAGAGACTACTGCGATGAACGTCATCAAGCCTCCCGGCACCTTCGCATCGGCGCAAACCGAACCCACGTCAGACGTGGCTTTGGAAAGCATGCGTTGGAAGAAGGAGACGCTCGACCCTGCCGCAGCCGGCATCAAGGACCGCAAAAAATTCGTCACCGACACCGGCCTTCCGGTCGAACCACTCTACACGCCCGCCCATCTGGAACAGATCAATTTCGACTATCTCCGCGATCTGGGATTTCCTGGCGAATATCCCTTCACGCGTGGGGACCGACCGGGAATGAACCGGACGGATCCATTTGTGATCTCGGCCTATTCCGGTTTCGGTGATGCCGAGGCCTGCAATCGCCGGTTTCGTAAGTTGGTCGAAATTGGCACGGAACAGATCCTTGTGGCGCTCGATCTGCCGACACAATGCGGATACGACTCGGACCATGAAATGGCGACCGCCGAAGTTGGCAATGTCGGCGTCGCCATCGATACCCTAGCCGACATGGAAATCCTATTCGACGGTATTCCCGCGGACAGCATTAAGCGCATTGGTACGCTCGGCAATTCAATTGGTCCGATTGTGCTTGCGCTCTATGCCGCGCTCGGCGAGAAGCAGGGCATCGCCTGGAGCCGCTACACGGTCAATCTACAGAACGACCCGCTGAAGGAATATATCGCGCGCGGCACGCAGATTCTTCCCCCGGCGCCGGCCGCAAAACTCGCCACCGATGCGGT